>Ga0209083_1000096_pt1 | contig 132069 bp, 97 predicted proteins | sample AM7aDNAmetaG_FD_184132 | JGI IMG/M metagenome (GOLD analysis project Ga0209083, IMG submission 184132) | Freshwater microbial communities from Finland to study Microbial Dark Matter (Phase II) - AM7a DNA metaG (SPAdes) (version 3) | ecosystem: Environmental > Aquatic > Freshwater > Lake ... | reverse complement strand
AAGATGATCATAGATGAAGAAATGGACGCGATGAGCGCGGAAAACGCACTATTCTCGGAAATTCCTCCTCAAATGCAAGTAAATAGGAATTCTCATTAAATAGAATTATGAAAATGTTCTGTGGAATCAGGAAAAATAGAGTTCCTCATCTTATTGGAATCGATTATTCCCGGGCAGGCAGCAGTAGGTCTCACGCGTGGCATGGGCGGCGACCTACCAGGGCCCGCCCGTGAAAACGCCCGTCCAGATGCAAGTCCAGCCACTGGCAGCCCGCATCCCTTGATGATGAGTCCATGGCAAGTTGCCGGAATCTTCGCTCAACAAAAATGTTATCTTCTTTAAACGCTTCTTCGATTCTTATGAAAGGGGTCTACGCAGTCTTCATTATTCTGCTGGTATTGATGCCCTCAGCACATTGTCAGCAGACTTCCAATACCTGGACTATCAGCGGCTTTGATCTCGACAATTCAGCCAAATATAACAAGGCCCTCAATACCGGCCTTGATTTCTACAATCAAGGCAAATACATTGAGGCCATCAACGCCTATGATGAAGCCATTAGTCTAGATCCCAACGGTACCCAGACCTGGCAGGCCTGGAATGGCAAAGGCGATGCGCTCTATGGCCAGGGCAAGTACGATGAAGCTGTTCAGGCATATGATAGAGCCATCCAGTTATCTCCAAATAATGGAATCCCCTGGGCTTACAAAGGCGATGCGCTAAAGGCACTCGGTCGAAATAATGAGTCGGACATGGCCTATGCCAGGGCAAAGGATTTGGGATTTGGCGGAACGACCTGGAGGCCTACTACCATTACATTGAATGGCCGTCCGATTGCTACAACTGGCACCAACATAACCACGAACATAAATGAAGGCCATGTGCTCTATAATCAAAGCAAATACAACGAGGCCATCAACGCCTACGATGCTGCCATTAGGCTCGATCCCAACAGTGCTGACACCTGGCAGGCCTGGAACGGCAAAGGTGATGCCTTAAAGGCACTCGGCCGAACGGAAGAGTCGGATGTTGCCTATACTACTGCAAAGGGCATGCACACTACGATCACCAAGAACACCAGCCCGAGTGCAACGCCCGTCACCCACATTCTTGATCATAGCATGGCAAGCAAACTGGACGAATCCTCCAATAGTCCAATCACGAGAACCTATAATTTCTCCACCGCCAATAGTCGGGCTTACTCCTGGTTGAGCTTGGGAAATATTGGACAGGGTAAGGTCGAATGGTATTGGTATTCTCCAGACGGCAACCTATACAAAAAGGGTTCCGCTGATATCCCACCCAATCCGAACGGTGATTATTGGCCCTCTTACAACATCTGGTATTATATCGATATTGCCGATATACCAGTTGAACCGTACTTCTCTGGAAACTGGCATGTAAATGTTTACCTGGCGGGTCCTACCTATGTAACGCAATTGACGGAGCAATTTACCCTGGAGAATGGTCATGAGGACAAGACAATCAGCACCCAGATTCTTGATCACAGCCTGGCAAGCAGCATTGACGAGTCCACAAGCAGTCCGATCACAAGAACTGACAAATTCTACCTTAGTACTGATAGCAAGGTCTACTCCTGGTTGAGCCTTGCAAATGTTGGACCTTGCACATTCTATTGGTATTGGTATTCTCCAGACGGCAGCTGGTACAAAGCAGGTCCGATTGATATCCCACCCAATCCGAGCGGTGGCTATTGGCCTTCCTACAATATCTGGTGTCCTATCGACATTCGCACTTTGTATGGAGATACGTGGGACCTGGAACTCCCGTCAGACGAATTCTATGTAGATGTTACCCGAAATGATCGTCACATTCTGACGGAGTATTTTACGGTGGATCAATAGGATAGAAGCTGGCTTATTGCAGGCATAAAACCTGCAAGCCTTTTTCATTAATCAGAAGAGACCTTCATCATGCACTCTCGGAGATCGGTGCATTCGTTCTTTCTCTCGCAGAACAACGGATACAGGCTCCAAAGAGACATCTATGGTACGACCATCGATTGATGGTATGGGATGGCCCAGTCTCAATCCAAGGACTATCCAGCCTTCGATGGTGGAGATAAGCTCCTTGCGGCATTCTTCGAAGGTCTTGCCTGTTGCCCACACCCCTTCCAATCCAGGCACAGTCGAGGATCGTCAATTATCTCATACTTGGATCGCTCCAAAGCTGCCTGAATGTATTCTGTAAACATATCAAGATCCTATGCAGTGCGAAAGGATCTAGATTTGTTGCTGACATAACTCTGTTTGACAGCAATGAACGAATCGAAGAAGGCCAACTTCCAAGAGGTAAATTTTTATGGAATAGCACGTTTCTATGAATGTATAAAAATATTTAAAAATTAATAAGAAATAGAAGCCGCCAAGCACTTTACCAATTGCGTTGATGCAGTCCGCCCATTTTCTTCCAGCAAAAATATTGAGAGACTAACCGCCGTAGTCTCTCATCCCGCTATCTTCTCTATCCTTATGGCGCATGCCTTGTACTCCGGCGTCTTGGCCTGAGGATCCAGGGCCGCGTTGGTGAGAAGGTTAGTAAGAACTTCCGGGTGGTGAAAGGACAAAAAGACTACACCGCGCGATGACTTTTCGGTCACTCTTGCTTTTGTCAGAACCTCACCGCGCCGGGACTTGACCAGAACCGTCTCTCCGTCCCCAACCTCCAGCTCTTCCGCATCTGCAGGGTTTATCTCTATGGCCTCCTCTGGAGATATCTTCATGATTCCCTTGGAGCGCCGGGTCATGGAGCCGCAGTTGTAATGCTCTCTCCTCCTCCCGGTGGTGAGAATCAGAGGATAATCCGGATCAGTCTGCTCTGCTGGGAACTTGTGCTCCACGGCATTGAACTTTCCCAGGCCACAGGTGAAACGGTCAACATGCATCGTCTCTGTGCCCGGATTGTCAATAGACGGACAGGGCCACTGCAGCCCACGAGAGCCCAGCCGATCAAAGCTCACACCGCCGAACATCGGTGCCAGAGAGGCAATCTCATCCATGATCTCCGAAGGATGACTGTAGTTCATGGGATAGCCCATCTTCTGGGCAATGAGGCAGATTGCCTGCCAGTTCTCCATGCCACAGATTGGAGGTATCGCTTTATTCACCCTTTGAATGCGCCGCTCGCCATTGGTAAATGTTCCGTCACACTCGGCAAAGCTGGCCGCTGGCAGGATAACATCAGCATACTTGGTGGTCTCCGTCGGGAAAATCTCCTGGACAACGACGAAGTCCATGGCCTTCAGTGCATCACGAACCCTATTGGTATCAGGATCGGTCTGGGCGGGATCCTCTCCCAGGATGTAGAGCCCCTTGATCCCCCCATCCCGCTCTATCATCTGAGTGGAGGCCTTGCCGATATTTGCGGGCAATATAACCCCCCAGGCCTCTTCGAACTTTGACCGGACATTGGCGTCCACTACCTGCTGATAGCCAACATAAGCATTGGGAAGAGCCCCCATATCGCAGGCCCCCTGCACATTGTTCTGCCCCCGGAGAGGCATGACGCCCGTCGAGGGTCGCCCGACATTGCCCGTCAGCATTGCCAGGTCGCCTAAACACATTACATTGTGGGTTCCAGTGGTATGCTCGGTTATCCCCAGGCTGTAGATGATCATCGCCTTATCGGCCCTGGCATAGAGCCTGGCCGCCTCAATGATCTTCTCCACAGGAACGCCCGTAATTTTCGCCGCCCGTTCAGGCGGATACTCCTCCACCAGCGTCTTTAATTTCTCAAAGCCCTCAGTGCGCCCGTAAATGAACTCCTCGTCCTGCATCCCTTCCTTGAGAATGACATTCATCATTCCGTTAAGCAAGGCGATGTTGGTCCCTGGCAAAATGTTGAGCCAGACTGATGCCAGGTCGACCAGCTCGATCTTGCGGGGGTCAGCCACGATGATCTTTGCACCATTGCGAACGGCCTTGATTATCTTCAGACTGACGATCGGATGAGCCTCGGTGGTATTGGAACCGATAACGAACAGGACATTGGCGTCTTCAATCTGATCAAAGGAATTGGTAGCCGCTCCGCTTCCAAAGCAGGCGGCAAGCCCCGTCACCGAAGGAGCATGGCAGACTCTCGCGCAGTTGTCTACATTGTTGGTGCCGAAGACTGCCCGGGCAAGCTTCTGCACCAGATAATTTTCCTCATTGGTACACCGGGACGACGACAGTGCCCCCAGAGAATCAGGACCGTACTTATTTTTGATCTCAGTGAACCTTCTGGCGACAAGGTCGAGTGCTTCCTCCCAGCTGGCCTCCTCAAGCTTGCCGTTCCGTCTTATCAGGGGTGTAGTCAAACGGTCGGGATGATGGACGATCTCGTTCAGGCCAAAACGGCCTTTAATGCATGCCTGCCCCAGATTCACCGGGCCATCTCTATTCGGTGCGGTATAGATGATCCTATTTTCTTTGACGCCCAATGTCAGTCGACAGCCAACTCCACAATATGGACAGATCGTAGCGACTTCCCTGTCTGGAAAACCTCCCCCAAATCCCCTCCGATCGTATAATGCCCCGGTCGGGCAGGCATCAACACAGGCCCCGCAGAACTTGCACCCAACATCCTGGAGCGGCTTGTTGAAGGGGGTAACGACCAGCATCTCGCTTCCCCGCATTGTGAAGGCTATTGCTCTAGACCCCCGCACCTCATCGCACATACGAACGCAGCGCCCGCATATGATACAGAGGTTGTAGTCCCGGTCGAAGAAGGGGGAGTCTTTGTCCACCTGTTTCTCCTTGAAAGTGGTTGGCAGCTCTATTCCCTCCAGCCCTATGTGTTTTGCCACCTCCTGCAGCTCGCACTGACCATTGGCATGGCAGACGAGACACACGTGGCGGCCCAGAGACAGGATCAATTCTAAAATTCCCTGCCTGAACTTCTGAAGCTGGAGCGTGTCTGTCCTCACAACCATCCCATCGGCTGCGGGCGTGTTACAGGCTGTGGGCAGACCGCGCATGCCATCGATTTCAACCACGCAGAGACGGCAGGCCCCATAAAGTGACAGATCAGGATGGTAACAAAGGGTGGGAATATAGATGCCCGCGCTCCGGGCTGCTTCAAGAACAGTAGAGCCCTTTGCCGTCTTCACCAGCTTGCCGTCAATGACCAGGTCAATATTATCCATTGCTTATTCTCCTGATTTTATGTTTCTGTTTCGGGTATCCAGAGTTAAATCCACGATTTGTCTTCTCCGCGAAGGAACTTATCTATGGACGCTGCTGCTTTTCTTCCTGCGCCCATCGCACTGATAACGGTGGCGGCACCGGTAACAATATCCCCGCCTGCCCAGACCTTCGGTTTCTTTGTCTTGCCGGTATCCTCGTCTGCGGTTATTGTGCCGCGCTTGCCAGTTTCCAGCCCAATCGAAGTCTTGGGAATGAGTGGGTTGGGATTGTTGCCCAGAGCGACGATTACGGTATCAACGGGAAGCAGAAACTCGCTGCCCTCTTTTGGGATGGGGCGGCATCGCCCGCTCTTATCCGGTTCGCCGAGCTCCATCTGGATGCACTCCATTGCATTTACCCAGCCATGGCCATTGGCGAGAAATCCGAGGGGATTGGTGAGAAACTTAAAAATGATGCCTTCCTCCTTCGCGTTTTCTATCTCCTCACGACGGGCCGGCATCTCTGCCTCGGACCGCCTGTAGACCACATAGACCTTATCGGCGCCCAGTCGCAGAGAACAGCGTGCTGCGTCCATGGCCACATTGCCACCGCCTACAATTGCCACCTGCTTTCCAATCTCAACTGGGGTATCGTATTCTGGATAGAGATAGCCCTTCATCAGGACAGTTCGGGTAAGGAATTCGTTAGCAGAATAGATGCCGCAGAGGTTCTCACCCGGCAAATCCAAAAACATTGGAAGCCCCGCGCCCGTGCCTATAAAGACTGCATCGTAACCGTTACTCAAGAGTTCGTCCACTGTATCTATCTTGCCCACAACCGAGTCCAGCTTGAGCTCTGCTCCCAGAGATTTGATATAGTCAACTTCAGCTTGAACGATCTCTTTGGGCAGCCTGAACTCAGGGATGCCATACATCAATACGCCACCGGCAACATGCAATGCCTCGAAAATGGTGACAGAATATCCCAGTTTGGCCAGGTCTGCCGCTGCCGTTAATCCCGCCGGCCCGGAGCCAACTACTGCTACTCGTTTGGCACCTGTTTTGGATGATGATGGTGATGTTTTCTGTGAGCTGGCCGATCCCTTGCTTCCCACGTTTCCCTTGTTGGTTCTCTCCCAGTCAGCTACATATCGTTCCAGGCGGCCAATAGCGATTGGTGCCCCCTTTTTCCCAAGAGTGCAGACATTTTCGCATTGGGTTTCCTGAGGGCAAACCCGGCCACAGATTCCGGGGAGGCTGTTCTTCCCTTTTAGTATCCTTGCCGCTTCGGGCATATTGTCCTCTCGAAGTGCCTTTATGAATTCAGGGATATCCACTCCTACTGGGCAGCCTCCCTTGCAGGGATGCCTGGGGCACTGGATACAGCGATTTGCCTCTTTTTGGGCTTCCTCTTTTCCGTATCCCAGGGCGACCTCTTTGAAATTCTTGCCCCGCACGATAGGGTCTTGTCTTGGCATTGGCACACGATTTAGATTCAATTTCGCCATGAATGTGTCTCCTCCATTCACCACTGAGCGCACTTATAGCATTGATAGCGGAGTTCTGGCGACGTCTCACCTGAATAAGTACACCGGCGGGTCATTAACATATCCCAGGCTACTTCTTGAGCATCGAACACGGGTCCGTCGACACAGGCAAATTTGGTGACACCATCTATGATAACCCGGCAGCAGCCGCACATTCCAGTCCCATCAACCATAATTGGGTTCAGGCTGGCTATGGTCTTGACTTTGAATGGTTTCGTTGTGAGCGAAACAAGCCTCATCACACAGGTTGGAGCCATAGTGATAACCAGATCGAATTTCTCCTTTTTAAGTAACTCCCGAAGGGGCTCAAAAACGAAACCATGGTACTCGTTTGAAGTGTCACCTGTGACCACCATTATCTTGTCGCTATACTCTCCCAGGCGGGCCTCTCCAAAAAGCGTCTCTTTTGATGGTGCCCGTATGATTGAGGTAACTATATTTCCGGCCTCCTTTAGGGCGCGAACGATTGGCAAGATGGTAGCGGCTCCATATCCTCCAACAACGCAAGCCACATTGCCAAAGTTCTCAATAGCGACTGGCAGACCCAGCGGCCCGGCTACATTTTCGATGGAATCACCCGCTTTCAGTGCGGCTAGCTTATTGGTTGTCTTTCCCACCTGGTTGAAGACGATCGTAATACTCCCAACATCTCGATCCCAGTCAGCGATGGTAAGTGGGATGCGTTCACCCTTATCATCTACTCGCACAATAACAAATTGCCCCGGCTCTGCTTTCCGGGCAATTGTTGGGGCGTCAATCTTGAAACGGTGAATATTAGGAGCTAGATCCTCTCTAAGCAAAATTCTGTACAATTAATTGTCCCTCCAAGTGTGTACAAATTCTAATTCATACCAAAATGGGGCCCGTTTTTCTGTAGTTTTTGCCAAAATAAATCTGTGCGATTGGACTGATAACTCTAACTTTGAATAAAGTTGGCGGGTACTCCCTGAATGGGTTTTACTCATATCAAACCTCAGATTCAGCCTAGGCATTGTACCATTTCCCTAATGATATAGATACTGGGTATACTGGGCATGTGTTTAGCTGGGCTAGCTTTGCCGTCAGCATTTGGTAACCACAAGGATGATCCGCAAGAGAGATCTTATCCTCAGAGGCACGGTGCAGAAAAGATGTCAACCAAGATAAATTTGAATCGGGTGGAGATGCCCAAGCAATCCCCGGAGTTGAGGAGGCACAACTTCCAGGAAGTTGCCCTGGGATACAGCCCGGAACAGGCGGCAGAAGAGGCGGCAAGATGTCTTCAATGCAAGAAGCCCAAGTGCATTGAAGGCTGTCCGGTGGGCGTGGAGATTCCGATCTTCATTCGTGCCCTGCGGGACGGGGATATGCCTGAGGCGGCCCTGTCCCTTAAGAGAAAGAACAGCCTGCCCGGAGTCTGCGGTCGGGTTTGTCCCCAGGAGGTACAGTGCGAGTGTCGATGCGTTCTGGCCAAGAAGGGGGCGCCCGTGGCCATAGGCCGTCTGGAGCGCTATGTGGCCGACTGGGAGCAGACCACGAAAAAATGCCCTGTATGCGAACTTGTGCCTCCCTCCGGAAAACGTGCCGCGGTCGTCGGCTCGGGCCCCGCCGGCCTCACATGCGCCGCGGATCTGGCCAGAATGGGCCACAAAGTTACCATCTTCGAGGCCCTGCATGATGGCGGCGGCGTCCTGGTCTACGGCATTCCTGAGTTTCGCCTGCCCAAGGGCATTGTGAAGTCGGAGATCGAGTACGTCAAGTCCCTGGGCGTCGATCTGGAGCTTGACTCCGTCGTGGGAAGACTGGTTCAGTTGGAAGGCCTGTTCAAGGAGGGCTACAATGCTGTGTTCCTGGGCATCGGGGCGGGAGCACCCCGTTTTCTCAACATTCCCGGCGAGAACCTGAGCGGTATTTACTCTGCTAACGAATACCTGACGCGAATCAATCTGATGAAGGCCTACAAGTTCCCGGATTACGATACGCCCGTAAAGATCGGGAAACGGGTGGCAGTGGTGGGTGGAGGTAACGTGGCCATGGATGCCGCTCGCTCGGCCATGCGCCTCGGCGCGGAAGAGGTGCACGTGATATACCGCCGCTCCCGGGAAGAGATGCCCGCCCGTCTGGAAGAGGTGGAGAACGCTATGGAGGAGGGTGTGATCTTCGACTTCCTGACCAATCCCACGCGCTTTTTAGGCGACGATCGGGGCATGGTCAAGGGCATGGAGGTAGTGCAGATGGAGTTGGGCGAGCCGGATGCCTCTGGCAGGCGTAGCCCGTGCGTGAAGGCGGGCACCGAGCATATCGTAGATGTGGATACGGTTGTCATCGCTGTAGGAACCGTGCCGAATCCCCTCATCGCCTCTTGCACACCTCAACTCAAGACCACCAAGTGGGGTACATTGGTTGTGGACGAACGAGGCCGCACGACTATGGAGGGCGTCTGGGCGGGAGGAGACATCACCAGCGGCGGAGCCACAGTGATCAGCGCCATGGGTGCGGGAAAGGTCGCGGCTGCGGATATGGACGGGTGGCTGAGGAAGGATGGGAAGTGGTGCTGAAGAAGAGTTACCACCGATTTAATTATTTTTTAGGTATAGTTTTACGTCGTATTAATAATAAAAAAATCAACTCCACTTGTGTCTGAGGTCGTCTGATACTTTTCATCAAGTACCCATCAAGTTCGTGAAAATCGCCAAGCAGTTCGATTTTCGGTATTCTGAATGTCATTCCAGGCCCAATCTATCCGGTTCCATCAAGTATCCATCAAGTACTCATCAAGCAATCGTGTCACCCCTGGCGGCCAGTCCAGAACCGAAATGTTGCGCATCAACTTCGGGGCCGTATCTGGGTCGTAGGGCAGCACTACCTCGGCATTTTATACTGCCCTAATTCGGTCCGCCTTTTCCATCTGTTGATCGCACTCTTGGCCGAATGCTGGATGAATGACAGGGATACCAAAATCTTTTTATCGGATAAGGGCAACACATTGTATGTTAACAGCTCACGGGCGGCGGGGATTCTGTCCCCATGCAAATAGCGGATAACCGCTATGCCGCCTGGATTAATTACTTTTTATCCCGTTCAATTTTGCTTATGATCATCTCCAGGTCAATGAACCGATCTGATAGCCGGATCATCTCCCTATTAATGCCCTGACTTTTGAAGTATGCCACTTCCACAATTAACCCTTGCCTCTGAACGTCGTCTATCACTTGGTGAAAATCAAAGTCCCCCGACACGATAATAGCTACATCATAGGCGTTTGCTGTTGCCAGGGATAGAACATCCGACGCCAAAGCGATGTCTACACCCTTCTCGATGAACGTTTCACTGGTGGTAACGTGTTTGCAGCCTTCGCATGTGAACTCAGAGGTCCTTTTTCTTCTTGGAATGATCCTGGTTTTGAGTCCCTGATGCTCTAGCATGTGATAGAAGCCCCATTTTTTGTTTACGCTCGCTGCTATTGCTTCATCATTATTTGGGTTGGGATGAATTGATCCATAATAGTATGCCCTCTTTAGCTTCCGACCTTCTGATAGCACTTTCACCAATTTGATGCAATCAACTTGTTTACCCAATCCACTAGCTCCACCATCAAGATTTGAGCCGTCAATAAATATCATCAATCGGTCTTCTGGCATACTATCTCCATAGATTGACTCAGTTATAAAAAAGAGTGGGTTAAGAATCCGTAGGCACTTTGGCCCGCTTGATGGTTACTTCCAGCATTCCCCCGCATCGGCTTTGCATGCAAAGTCCGTTCTGCAAATAAGGCCTGATGCCTGCAAATGAAGTCCCCTTCAAAAGGGACTTTGGGTGCGAAGCCACTGGAAGAGGTTGCTTTAAATATGGTAGCTCAACTATTTGTCTACTATCTGGGGTGCAGTCCACTTCACCCGGTGCTTGAACGGGCGCTTTCATTCCGAAAAATCGAACAAAGGTTGCTTACCATGGCTCTCAAGAAATCCGAACTCTACTCCTCTCTGTGGCAGTCCTGCGATGAACTGCGTGGCGGCATGGACGCCAGCCAGTACAAGGACTATGTTCTCGTATTGCTGTTTATCAAATACGTCAGCGACAAGTATGCAGGCGTGCCCTATGCGCCGATCACCATCCCGGAGGGCGCGAGCTTCAAGGACATGGTTGCACTCAAGGGCAAATCGGACATTGGCGACCAGATCAATAAGAAGATCATCGCCCCGCTGGCCAATGACAACAAGCTTTCCGACTTCCCTGATTTCAATGACGTCGCCAAGCTTGGAAGCGGCCATGAGATGGTAGAGCGGCTAACCAATCTGATCGCCATCTTCGAGAATCCCGCGCTGGACTTCTCGAAAAACCGTGCCGACAACGACGACATCCTCGGCGATGCCTATGAATACCTCATGCGCCACTTCGCCACCGAGAGCGGCAAGAGCAAGGGGCAGTTTTACACACCAGCCGAGGTCAGTCGTGTGATTGCGCAGATCCTTGGCATCCATGAAGCCCGTACTCGTGCGGACACCACCGTTTATGATCCCACCTGCGGCTCTGGGTCGCTGCTGCTAAAAGTCGCAGACGAAGCGCGGACGCCTGTCACCCTCTATGGGCAGGAAAAGGACGCAGCCACCAGCGCTCTCGCTAAAATGAACATGATCCTGCACAACAACCCAGGCGCGAGCATCGTGCAGGGAAACACCCTGGCCGACCCCAAATTCAAGGACGGCGAGGCCCTGAAGACCTTCGATTACGTCGTCGCCAATCCGCCTTTTTCCGATAAGCGCTGGAGCACGGGCCTCGATCCTCTAAACGATCCCTTTGAGCGCTTCCAGTCTTTCGGAGTGCCGCCTGCCAAGCAGGGGGACTATGCCTATCTGCTGCAAATTGTCCGCTCGCTCAAGAGCACAGGCAAGGGCGAGTGCATTCTGCCACATGGCGTTCTCTTCCGGGGCAATGCGGAGGGTGAGATTCGGCGCAACCTCGTGCGCAAGGGCTATATCGAGGGCATCATCGGCATGCCCGCCAACATCTTCTACGGCACCGGCATTCCCGCCTGCATCGTTGTCATCGACAAGCAGGACGCCCACGCCCGCAAGGGCATCTTCATGATCGATGCCAGCCAGGGCTTCAAGAAGGAAGGCCCCAAGAACCGCCTGCGAGCGCAGGACATCCACAAGATCGTGGACACCTTCACGAAAAGGCTCGATATCCCCGGTTACTCTCGCATGGTTTCTATGGAGGAGATCGAGAAAAATGAGTTCAACCTCAACCTGCCGCGCTATATCGAGGGCCAGCAGGCGGAAGACATTCAGGACATCGAAGGCCATCTGCGTGGCGGGATTCCTGTGCGGGATGTGGAGGCGCTTCATGCTTATTGGGCCGTCTGCCCGAAGCTGAAAACTGCCCTCTTCCAGGAAACCCGACCCGGCTATTTTGCTCTGACCGTGGACAGGGAGGCCATCAAACCCGCCATCTTCGGCCATCCTGAGTTCATCGCCTTCACAACTGGTATGAATGCCCATTTCAGCGAGTGGAGAGGACGCAGCGCTGCCACGCTCAAAGCCCTCCAGCCAGGCTTTCTCCCCAAAGAAGTGATCCTTGCACGGTCCAATGATCTGCTCACACACTACGCCGATATGCCGCTCATCGACAAATACGATGTTTATCAGCACCTGATGGACTACTGGGAGAAGAGCATGCAGGACGACTGCTACCTGGTCGCCGCCGACGGCTGGAAGGCCGAGACTTATCGAGTCATCGAGAAGGACAAGAAGGGCAGGGAAAAGGACAGGGGCTGGAGCTGCGACCTCGTGCCCAAGGCCCTTATCGTCGCCCGTTACTTTGCCCAGGATCAAGCCGCTATAGATCTGCTCGCAGCTGAGCTGGATAGCGTCACCGCCCGCATGGCCGAACTGGAAGAGGAACACGGCGGCGAAGACGGCGCTTTCTCCGAACTCGACAAGGTAAACAAGGGCAACGTCAACGCCCGGCTGAAGGAGATCAAGGGCGACAGGGAGGCAAGGGACGAAGCTGCCGTGCTCAATGAATGGCTGAAGCTCGCCAGGGATGAAGACGACCTCAAGATGAGGCTCAAGGATGCCGAGGCCAAACTGGACGCAAGAGCTTATTCACATTATCCCAAGCTCAGCGAGGACGAGATCAAGGTGCTGGTAGTGGACGACAAATGGCTGGCAACGCTTTCAACTGACATACAGACGGAACTCGATCGGGTGTCTCAGGCGCTTACTGGTCGAATCGAGCAGCTTGCCGAGCGCTACGCTATGCCATTGCCAAAACTCACAGATGATGTTGAAATCCTGAGCATGAAGGTAGATGAGCACCTGAAGAAGATGAGGTTTGCGTGGAAGTGAAGCCGATGTACAATATGGTAGCTAAACAGTGGAAAGAAATCACTGTAGAAGACCTAAAGGCTCCTTCAAATAATGCACTTGCAACTGGGCCTTTCGGCTCAAGCATTGGCTCTCGTTTTTTCCAAGATCATGGCTTTCCCGTTATTCGTGGAAGCAACCTGAGCAATGATGCTCTAATACGATTCAATGACCACGGACTAGTGTTTATTTCCGAAGAAAAGGCCGCCGAGTTTAAACGATCAATCGTTCGCAAAGGCGATCTCATATTCACTTGTTGGGGAACTATCAATCAAGTAGGTCTGATCGATGATACAGCCAAACACCTGGAGTATGTCATTTCAAACAAGCAGATGAAATTTACCCCTAACCCAAATAAAGCAGATAGCTTATTCCTATATTACCTGTTTTCAAGCTCTGAAGTCCAAAATAAGCTCAGGAATCAGAGCATAGGTAGCTCTGTGCCAGGATTCAATCTTGGTCAACTCCGAGCAATGTGTTTGAAAGTTCCCCCTCTTCCCGAACAGCGCGCCATCGCTTCCACCCTCCGCGATGTAGATGTCCTCCTAGTTGCCCTCGATCATCTCATCGCCAAGAAGCGCGACATCAAGCAGGCTGCCATGCAGGAACTGCTCACCGGAAAGAGAAGGCTGCCGGGCTTTGCATGTAGTAAGGGATACAAGCAGACCGAAGTAGGATTGATTCCTGAAAATTGGGAAATTAGATCTGCTAGCTCCATCTTGAATAAAGGGAGGTTAGGAGGAAATTACCCTAATCAAGATAAAGAGACGAACTATCCGCTAATAAAAATGGGGAACATCGGTCGAGGCAATATCGACAATGAGAAAATCGAGTATATTATAGATGGTGTCGTGCCAAATGAGATGGATAGGCTTAGATATGGAGATCTTTTATTCAATACAAGGAATACTCTTGATTTAGTAGGAAAAGTCGCAGTTTGGAGGGATGAATTGCCTCTTGCCTATTACAACTCGAATCTTATGCGTCTTGAATTCAAACCGGATGAGATAGCTTCGACATTTTTTGCTAATTATGCATTTAATTCTACTGGCTGCATATCTCGTCTAAGAGAGATTGCCACTGGCACTACGAGCGTGGCGGCAATCTATACACGAGATCTATTGAAGATTCCATTTCCTCTTCCCCCTCTTCCCGAACAGCATGCTATTGCTACTGTTCTCTCCGACATGGATTCCGAGATTGCCGCCCTGGAAGCCCGCCGTGAAAAAACCCGCGCCCTCAAGCAAGGCATGATGCAGGAGTTGCTCACCGGGAGGATTCGATTAGTATGAACACCTTACCCTCTAATGATAACGTGCTGATTGCCGACATCTGCGAACTGATCGAGAGAGCACGCCAGCGAACGGCGACGGCGGTGAATGCTGAGCTAACGCGACTGTATTGGCAGATAGGGCGGCGGATTCAGTTTGAGGTGATCAAGGGCGAGCGTGCTGCTTATGGGCAACAGATTTTTTCGGTGCTGTCGGTAAATCTAACCAGTGAATATGGTAAGGGATGGAGCGAGCGACAACTGCGGCATTGTCTGCGCATTGCAGAGGTATTTCCTGACGAGAAGATTTTGCACACGCTGTGTGCAGAATTGAGCTGGTCTCATTTGCGCCAGATCGCCGCACTGGATGATGCGATCAAGCGCGATTTTTACATCGAACTTTGCCGCCTTGAACATTGGAGTGTGCGCCAGTTGCAGGAGCGGATGAATTCGATGCTGTACGAACGCAGCGCTATATCCAAAAAACCGGAAGAGACCATCCGGCAAGAGCTGGTACAGTTGCGACAGGAACAACAATTGTCGCCAAGCTTGCTGCTGAAAGACCCATACATCCTGGACTTTCTTGGTTTGAATGATCGTTATCTGGAAAGGGACTTGGAGGATGCCATACTGCGGGAGATTGAGCAGTTTTTGCTGGAGTTAGGAGCTGGTTTTACCTTTGTGGCGCGACAGAAGCGAATTCAAATTGATGACGATGATTTTTATATCGACCTGCTGTTCTATAACCGCAAGCTGAAACGTTTGGTGGCCATTGATCTGAAACTAGGCAGATTCAAACACGAATACAAGAGCCAGATGGAACTATATTTGCGCTGGCTGGCAAAGCACGAGCAGGAATCGGATGAGGCGTCACCGCTCGGCATCATTCTGTGCGCGGGCAAAAAGCAGGAACAAATTGAGCTGCTGGAACTCGATAAGAGTGGCATTCATGTGGCAGAGTATTTGACGGTGCTGCCATCACGCGAAGTCTTACAAATCAAGCTGCATCGATCCATCGAGATTGCCCGGCAACGTCTGTTGCAGGACAAGGAGAAGGCATGAAAGAGCACCAGCACGTAGCCGAGGCAGAGATTCCCCCAAGAAACTACCCGAGAAACTGCCCAAGAAACGCAACTACTCAGGGGAACATCAACACAGTCACAGGTGAAGTCACAGGTGAAGTCACAGATGAAGTTACAGGTGAAGTCACCCGGTTGCTGCTGGCCTGCCGGGAGGCGATTAGCTGGCTTTGGAAATACCGTCTCACCGCCAAAGGCCGAGCTATTCAGACATCTTTGCAGAGAGGGAAATCAAAATGAGCACCATTGACAAACCCGAGCGCGCAACACAAAACCGCGTCATTGACCTCTTCTGCCATGAGCTGGGCTATCGTTATCTCGGCGACTGGTCAGTTCGTGATGGTAACAGCAACATCGAGGAAGGGCTGCTGACAAGCTACCTCGCCCGAAACGGCTATTCTCGTGAGCAGATCAGTTCGGCACTCTACAAGCTGCGCACCGAGGCGGACAAACACAGCCGCAATCTCTACGGCAACAACCAGGCCGTTTACAGTCTAATGCGCTACGGCGTCCCTGTAAAGATCGAGGCGGGAAAAGACACGGAAACAGTCCACCTCATCAACTGGAAGGAGCCGGAGAAGAACGACTTCGCCATAGCTGAAGAAGTAACCCTAAGAGGCAACCAGGAGCGGCGGCCCGATGTCGTGCTCTACGTCAACGGTATTGCCGTCGGCGTGCTGGAGCTGAAACGAAGCTCCGTCACCATCGGCGACGGCATCCGCCAGAATCTTTCCAATCAGCAGCCCGAATTCAACGAGTGGTTCTTCAGCACTGTCCAGTTCGTATTTGCAGGCAACAACACAAAAGGGCTGAAATATGGCACCATAGGCACAGAGGAGAAGTATTTCCTCAGGTGGAAGGAGGACGAGGAGGACGATCTCCGCTACAAGCTGGACAAATATCTCTTGAAGATGTGTCGCAAGGACCGATTGGTCGAACTGATGCACGACTTCGTTCTCTTCGACGGCGGCAGGAAGAAGCTACCGCGAGTGCACCAGTATTTTGGCATAAAGGCGGCGCAAGATCATGTGGGCAAGCGCAAGAGCGGCATCATCTGGCACACTCAGGGCAGCGGCAAGAGCATCATAATGGTGCTGCTCGCCAAGTGGATACTGGAGAACAATCCGAACGCCCGTGTGGCTATCATTACAGATCGTGACGAGCTGGACAAGCAGATAAAAGGCGTCTTCACTGAGGCCGGTGAGGACATTTATCGCACCAGCAGCGGCCGCAACCTGATGGCTCAGCTTGGTCAGGCCAAGCCGCGCCTGCTCTGCTCGCTGGTGCACAAGTTCGGCCGCAAGAATGTGGAAGATTTCGAGGCTTTCATCAGAGAACTGAAGGCCCAGCCGAGCCGGACAGTGGGCGAGGTCTTCGTCTTCGTGGACGAGTGCCACCGCACTCAAAGCGGCAAGCTGCATCGAACGATGAAGGCCATGATGCCGGACGCTGTTTTTATTGGCTTCACAGGCACGCCGCTCTTGAAGAAGGACAAGAAGACCACCCTGGAGGTCTTCGGCGGCTACATCCACACCTACAAATTCGACGAGGCGGTGGAAGACGGAGTAGTACTTGACCTGGTCTATGAGGCAAGAGACATCGACCAGCATATCAGCTCCCAAGAAAAGATTGATGCCTGGTTCGATGCCAAGACAAAAGGGTTAAACGCCTGGCAAAAGGAGGAACTGAAGGCGCAATGGGGCACTATGAAGCAGGTGCTCAGTTCACGCTCGCGGATGGATCGGATCGTGAATGACATAATCTTTGATTTCGGCATTAAACCTCGCCTGTCTAGCGAGCGCGGCAATGCCCTTCTCGTGACTTCCAGCATTCATGATGCATGCAAGTATTTTACCCTGTTTCAGAAGACGCCCTTCAAGGGTAAGTGTGCACTGGTCACCTCCTACAATCCGCAGGCCCAGGACTTAACCAAGGAAGAAACCGGCGCCAACACCGAGACCGACAAACAGTTTATCTACAACACTTACACCGAGCTGCTCAAAGAAGTAAAAGCGGAATCGGGTATGACCAAGTCCGAGACTTATGAGGAAAAAGCCAAGACGCTGTTCATCAAAGAGCCGGCGAACATGAAGCTGCTCATCGTGGTGGACAAGCTGCTCCTTGGTTTTGATGCTCCGCCTTGCACATACCTTTACATCGATAAGTCCATGCAGGATCACGGCCTCTTCCAGGCCATTTGCCGCACCAACCGCCTGGACGGCGAGGACAAGGACTTTGGCTATATCGTCGATTATAAAGACCTGTTCAGAAAATTGGAGAACGCCATTGCTGTATACACCTCAGAGCTCGATAACAGCGCTGGTGGCGGAGATCCGCAGGTGCTGCTAAAGGACAGATTGAAGATGGGCCGGGAACGGCTTGACAATGCGCTGGAAGCGCTTGCCTTGCTCTGCGAGCCTGTGGAGCCGCCTAAAGGCGATCTGGAGCATATCCACTATTTCTGCGGTAACACCGAGAATCCGGCAGATTTGCAGGAGCGGGAAATGCTACGAGCCGCTCTCTACAAAGCGGCCGTCTCGTTGGTGCGCTCTTATGCCAACATCTCCGACGAACTGGAAGCTGCAGGATACAGCAGCTCCGATATCAATCGCATCAAGAAAGAGATGGGGCACTACCTGAAGATCCGCGATATCGTACGCATGGCCAGCGGGGAAATCCTGGACCTCAAGCCCTACGAGGCTGATATGCGACACCTCATAGACACCTATATCGATGCCGACGATCCGAGGAAGATCTCTCCCTTCGACAACGTGGGGCTGTTGGATTTGATCGTAAAGACGGGTATCGCCGACGCCATAGCCTCGAAGCTTAGCGCTCTGAACGGCAATAAGGGCGCTATCGCCGAGACCATCGAGAACAACGTTCGCAGCAAGATCATCAAGGAGCACCTGAGCGACCCGGCTTTCTATGAAAAGATGTCTGCGCTGTTGGACGAGATCATCGCTGCACGTAGGGCGAAAGCTATCGAGTACGAGGAATACCTGATAAGCATCGCAGAACTCGCAAATAAGGTGGAGGCCGGACATGCAGAAGATACGCCGGAACCACTCAAGCATAGCCCGGCCCTGCGTGCCATCTACCACAACCTCAAGCAATCCGATGTGCCCGGTGAAGGTGATTTTATGTTGGCCCAGGCGCAGCAGATCGACGAGACCATCAAACGAGTGCGCCCGGACGGCTGGAGGGGGATTTATGCGCGTGAGAACATCATCAAAGCAGCGCTGTTGCCGCTGTTGGAGAATAGCGTATCCGAGGTGGAACGCATCTTCCTTATCATCAAAGCCCAGAAGGAATACTGATGTCCACAGAGATCGAGCTTGGTGACCTCAAGGTAGATGTAGTGTTCAAGGACATAAAGAATGTCCATTTGAGCGTTCACCCCCCGAACGGAAGGGTGCGGATTGCGGCGCCGACGCGTATGAGCACGGAAACCGTCAGAGTTTTTGCTATTTCCAAGCTTAGCTGGATCAGACGGCAACAAGAGAAGATCCAGGCTCAAGAGCGCGAAACGCCGCGTGAGTATCTGGACCGGGAAAGCCACTACATTTGGGGTAAGCGCTACCTGCTCGATGTAGTTGAGGAAAACACCCGGCCGGAAGTGGTACTGTTGCACGGAAAGATGATTCTACGGGTGCGCCCTGGAACCGATGAGAACAGAAGACAGGTTGTCGTGGAAGAATGGTATCGTGCTCAGCTCAAGCAGGCAGTGACGCTATTGCTCCCCAAATGGGAACCACTAATAGGCGTGAAGGTGGAACGGTTATTCGTGCAACGGATGAAAACCAAATGGGGAAGTTGCACTCCCAAGTCCGGAAATATCCGGCTTAATACCGATCTTGCCAAGAAACCACGCGAGTGCCTCGAATACGTCCTTGTTCACGAGATGGTGCACATTTTGGAACCTACACACAATGCTCGTTTCGTCTCGCTGATGGATAGCTTCGTTCCCAGGTGGCAATTCTACAGGGAAGCGCTAAATCGTCTGCCTGTTCGGCATGAGCATTGGGATTACTGAGGTAGTTTAGCCATCTACCGTAGAGGGCAGCTAGCTTGTGTTTGCAGGCTCTTGTTGCCGATGGTCATATTTTTCAAAATCTTTTGCGGCTGGTGGTTTGCAAAGTCCGGCATCATCACATCGTCCTAAGTAAGATACATCGGCGCTGAACGTTCTGAAAAAAGACGGTAAAGTGAAGCTAAAATCTAAAATAATAAACATCAGGCCCCCGATTATCGAGGCCTGACCTCTTCTTCAGAATTTATGCATCCAGTACTTTCAGGGCTTCCGCGCGGCGGGCCTGCATCACATAGGGGATGCCGGATACCTTGGCAGACTCTTCTGTGAGTGCCATGAGGTCGTCGCGGGACATGGTTGCCAATTTGAAGTTCCGGCTTCCAGCCATCAGCTGCTGCAATCCGGTCTTGAACTTCTGGCCGTAGGTGTACAGAGCAATGGCGCCGTAGGGGATGTTCTTGAAGTCGTTGCCGAACTTGGCCTTCAGCTCCTCGTAGGCGACGAAGATCTCCTCGGGCTTGCTGCCGAACTTGCTGACGCCCTTGGGCAGGTCTCCCTTGGCAATCCAGTCCTGGATATTCTTGCCGACCATGCCGGGGATCATGAGCGGGCGGCCCATGCAGACGGCTCTAAAGTAGGGTGTGCCCATAGCCAGAGCCTTGTAGACGCCGTCCTCTGTGGAGAAGCCGCCGGCCATTGCCAGGTCTGGAACGCGCATGCCTTTTGCCTTCAGGCGGTTGGCGAACTCGATAGCCAGCGACTGCAGGTAGAATGTGGGTATGCCCCACTCATTCATCATATTCCAGGGGCTCATGCCTGTGCCGCCCGGTGCGCCGTCGATGGTGAGCAGGTCCAGCTTTGCCTCGGAACCGTAGCGCAGTGCCATGGCCAGCTCAACCATGGAATAAGCTCCTGTCTTGAGGGTAATGCGCTTGAATCCCAGGCCTCTGAGCCTATCGATCTCGGCCATGAAGCCGTCGTAGGTGACGAAGCCCAGACGGGAGTGGCGCTCGAACTCCTTGATGGCGCCGGCCTTGAAGGCTGCCTGAATCTCGGGCAGAGTCGGATCTGGGGAGACTATGTAGCCGCGCTTCTTGAGCTCAAGAGCCCGGTCCAGTGTCTTCACCTTGATCTCGCCGCCGATGCATTTTGCACCCTGGCCCCATTTGAGCTCGATGGTATCCAGGTTATGCTTGGATGAAACATACTCAGCCACGCCGAGGCGGGTATCTTCTACGTTCATCTGCACCAGGATCTCGCCGAAACCGTTGTAGAACTTCTTGTAGGTCTCGATTCTGCGATCCATCTCTGGAGACTTGGTGACCTTTCCCTTGCCGTCCCTCTCCAGTCCCGGGTCTATTCCGCAGACGTTCTCTCCGCAGACAAGAGTTATGCCGGTGATAGCGGCGCCTATGGCGAAGTGTTCCCAGTTCTTTCTGGCGATCTCAGTCGAGCCAAGAGCTCCGGTAAAGATGGGAACCTGCATCTTGACCTTCTTGTCCCAGCCGTACTCGGTCATTGTGTCAACATTCGGGAATAGAGCCGTGTCCGGTCCTGGCTCAACGCCTGCGGGCAGGCCTTCTGCACCTATGGCGTAACCCTGAATGCTGAGATGAGAATAGTCAATAGGATAATCCTTGTCCGCTCCTGCGGTGATCTCGCCGAAGGGCCCCGGATAGAGCACTTCACGGCCCCGGAAAGAAGCCAGCCATGTTTCGCATCCTCCCCGGCATCCGTCTAGGCAGTCAGAACATATTCCCGACATGGGGACAACGCTCCGCGAGCGGTTGAACGTTCCAGTGGCAGCACTGGCATTTGGCCTTCTCAGATTCATTGATCTCAACCCTTTTATATTATAAATCTCAAAATCGCGTTAAACCCGTCTGCTGGATGCATAACTATCGACAATTTAAGCAGGGCTTTTTCTGATTCCGCCCCGAATCGATACGCATGCATTTAGCCTCTCTCTCCGGCAGACAGTCTGCGACCTTTGGGCACCAACTGCCTTCCTATTTCCTCTATAAATATGTTTTCACAAAAGTGCATAAATTATATGAATCGACCTGGAGGAAGGGTCTTTCCGGGGGTAAATATCCTCGGATTTCTTACGTATATCTCTTTTCATAATTCTGCATAATTATTATGAACTCTCAGACTGGAAAAGCTTTTCCGGTAATGGGGGAACGGGCAAGCAGAAAGGTTAGATAGAGGCGAGAGGAAAGGCTGAGGTAAGAAGATGATAGCAATAGTTAACTACGGCATGGGCAACCTGTTCAGCATTTACAATGCCCTGGATCGGATCGGCGGCGATCCCAGAATCGTTCCAGACCCGGAGGGTTTGGCAGGAGCAGACGGCATTGTGGTTCCGGGCGTAGGGGCCTTTGGAAGCTGCATGGATCAGCTCAGTCGATTTGAAGGTTCGCTCTTAAGAGCCTTTCAGGAAGGTGTGCCGATGCTGGGCATTTGCGTTGGCATGCAGGTGCTCTTCGAGGAGAGTGAAGAGAGCCCCGGCGCCAAGGGCCTTGGCTGGATAAAGGGAAACGTTGTGCGCCTCCCGGATGGTGTGATGATTCCTCAAATGGGCTGGAACAGCCTTTCCATCAAACGTCCCGTGGAGATGTTGGAAGGCATCTCGAACGGTGACATGTTCTATTTTGTGCACTCCTATTATGGCCGGCCTGTAGATCGCTCGGTTATTGTCGCCACCACAGATCATGGAGTGGAGGTAACGGCCGCGATTGCCAAAGACAACCTTTTTGCTACCCAGTTCCACCCGGAAAAGTCGGGCGCCAAGGGCTTGAAGATATTGGAGAACTTTGTGAGGTGCCTGCATTGTTAGCGAGAAGGATTATTCCCTGTTTGGACTGTGATCTGGGAGTGCCGGGCGGTCGGGTAGTTAAGGGAATCGAGTTCAAACAGATCAGATATGCCGGGATTCCCTGGGAGCTGGCCGGCAGATACTATGAGGATGGCGCAGACGAGATTGTCTTCCTGGACATCACTGCATCCCATGAGCGAAGGGAGACGATGACGAGCGTTATCAAGAAGACCTCGGAATCTGTCTTTGTGCCTCTAGCTGTGGGCGGCGGCATAAAGAGCGTAGATGAGGCAAGAGAGGTCTTCAATGCCGGGGCCGACAAGATCACCTTGAACACATCCGCTTTGAAGCGCCCAGAGCTGATAAGTGAGATATCGGATCGATATGGAAACCAGGCCGTGGTTCTGGCCATTGATGCCAAGAGGCGTTATGGTCAGGAGGCAGGGAGGGAGATCGTAGAGACCCCGGAAGGCCCTTGCTGGTTTGAGTGCTCCTTTTACGGAGGCCGGGAGTTTACCGGGATTGACGCCATTGCCTGGGCAAAGGATGCCGTATCCAGGGGGGCTGGGGAGATCCTCCTCACCAGCATGGACAGAGACGGGACCTATGATGGTTTCGATATACCTCTCACGGATGCTGTGGCAAAAAGGGTTCGAATACCTGTGATCGCCTCGGGCGGATGCGCCAGTCCAGATCATATGCTTGAGGTCTTCCAGAAGACCGAGGCCTCTGCAGCACTGGCGGCGAGCATCTTCCACTTCGGTGAATGGAACATCCGGGACGTTAAGACGTATCTGAAGGAACGGGGAGTGAATGTCCGGGTTTGAAGGCTTGGAGTGAATTATCGAAGATGGGATCTATAGAGCTGACCCGGGCTCCCTGCAATCAGCCGCTGGAAGTCATGGCTGTCAATGGTGACTATGGTTGGGATAAGAAATTTGAATCGATGGGGATAAGAAAAGGAAAACACATACGAATAATAGCCTGCCAGCCCTTCGGCGGACCTGTGGTGGTTGAGATAAACGGCTCCAAGATCTCTCTTGGCAGGGGAATCGCGTCAAAAATCGAGGTAGAAGTGCTCGCATCCTCCTCTGGCGAGAGTTAGACCCGATTCTTCCACAATTCCAATTCCTGGAGCGTTCAGGTTGATATGAGCTGCTTGAGCCTTTGGATGCTCTCCATGGCCTGGGCCGACTCGTGAAGCTTCTCCTCCTCGAAATGCTTTATGATTTCATCAATGCTCGCTCGCAGCGAGTAGACCTTCATCGGTCTCCCTTTGCCTTCACGCTTGATCTCTTTCTCCTCAATCCAGTTGTTGTCGCGAAGGGTGCGCATGGCAATGCTCACTTCCGGCTGCCGTAGGTCAGAGCCCATCTCTATCTCGCGGGATGAGGCTTCCTCCACATTAGCCAGGAAAGTTATCAGCGTTGCGACGTTGCGCGGAACTCCCAGGGACCGAAGCGTTTCGACAAATTCCATATCCTTGTCGTCCAGGATCTTTACGGTTGACTCCCTCATAATCGTCACCATATTTTTCTTGTCACAAATACTTAATGATATAAATAATTTGTTTTGAACGCAATGTCTTTTAATTTTACTAATTTAGACTAATACTTTAGATAATAAGTCGAAAAGCAATTATCATTTACAATTCGGTGGTTTCAGAATCTAATGAAAAGTACATTAGGAATTTATAATTGTAAGGATTTCAGATGGCCCAATAATGTAGTCGAAGAAATCCTGTCATTTTTGGTCATCTAGCCGAGGAAAGTTCAAAATAGGGTTAAATAATTAATTTAAAGAGTATAATTTAGTATCTTTGTATAAATTTTTTTATAAATAAATTATTTGGTATGCGGATTGATCCCAATCTAGATATATTTCCCTGAACAAATGGCTCCTCATGATACCCATCGAGATTTGCGAGAAGGATCTCTATGAGCTCACAAAAACGGAGGTGTGTAATCTCCCCGGTGCCCTTTTTACGGGATGCAGCCCTCTTCTCAAGCCTTTTATGAAGAAGCTGGAAGAGCTTCTCCCCCCGGAGAACAGGGGACGCGGGGACAGCTACATCCTTCGTGCGCTCCATTCTCATATCGACGAGGTGCATGCTGACGAAGGCCGAATCCTGGTGAAGAGCGGCGACGCCATGGTAGAGATTCGTCGCGAAGAGCTGGGCGAGTTGATGGGTGCGAAATATCCTACCACATGCCATTATCGCCTTAACCTGCCTGGTCTTCTGTTCCTGCAGAGCGGACCGGCGCTGCATACGGCCAGCGCTATACTCCTGCGCCGGGAGCATAAGCTCTGCATCCCTGACGGGCGCAGGACTATGCGCTATGTCTTTCATATGGGCGTGGTCTCCCTGGATGCCGATAAAGAAAAGATAATCGTTAGCTTTGATCCGGACAGGCTGCCCAAGAAAGGGGACGGCACTTCTGTGCTGGAATAGGAACAAAACGTCTTGCCGGAAATTCAGATTCCTCAAGGCTCAGGATTTTGGAGTTTCTGTATCCGTTGGTCTAAAACCATGGCTTTGGAGAACCAGGCCCCAGAGCCACAGAACTAAAACAGAAGTTTCTCTCTACAACTTTAGACCACCAGATGCCGCAGGTCCCAAAGTAATTTCGGATTCAGCTTGAAGAGCACGCGCAGCATGCTGGGCAGATCCATCTTGGAGATATCCTCCTTCGCGAGGGAGCCGAAGAGCAGGTTGAGATCTTTATCGGTCAGCTTTACGAAGAACTCTTTGAACTCCAGGCTGCGGGCTAGATGACGGCCTATGCTCTCTCGCCAGCGGTCTTCGTACTCTTTCAGTCCCGCCCGGCTGACTTTGCCAGAGGTTATGGCTTTCACTGCCACCTCTCCCGCGATGATTCCTGCCTCCATGGCGTTCAAGATGCCTCCACCGGTAAGTGGATCGGTCTGGCGGGCCGCATCTCCTACCAGCATCACGCCATCCGCAGTAGCTGATTCGATGATGCCCGCGCAGGGATCTCCCCCCACCACCATCTCCACAACTTTGCCGTTCGGGAAGTGAGATTTCATGAATTCATGCAGCAGACGCGTGGCTTCCCCTGGACGGGACCGGGAGCCCTGGATTCCCAGGCCCACATTGGCCAGCTTCTCTCCTTTGGGGAAAGACCAGGCATAACCCGACGGGGCGATTGAATTTCCCAGGTAGAACTCGGTGTATTCGTCATCGATGCATGGGTCGTATACCAGAAACTGGGCGCAGGACTCGATGTCCTTCAGCTTCAGGGTGGTATCGATGCCCGCCCAGCGTCCCACTTTAGATTCCACTCCGTCTGCGCCGATGATAATTGGAGCCTCAATTCGCAGAGGCTCTCCTATGCGCATGGCAGTGATGCCGCAGGGCACGCCCTCCTTCTTGAGAAGCCCAAGAGCTCGGGTTTTGACCATGACCTTGGCGCCGGCGCGGGCTGCCAGCATAGCCAGGCCGCGGTCGAAGACCTTCCTTTCCAGGACATAGCCCACCTCGCTGCCGCTCTTGTCCTCGGACATAACTATACTTCTTCCGTCGGGAGAATAGATCCTGGCACCCTTTACCTCAGAGGCGATCCATTCCGGCTCAGGTTTCACCATCTGGCATAGGGCCCTCTTTCCGACGCCCTCAGCGCAGCGCACGGGATCGCCGATCTCCTGGCGTTTCTCCAGCAAGACGACATCCAGGCCCGCCTCTGCAGCTGTCTTGGCGGCCATCGATCCACCCGGCCCGGCCCCTACTATTATCACGTCGCACTTCATGCCTTGACCTCCAGGGCTCCCACGGGGCAGATCTTGGTGCAGATGCCGCACTCTTTACAGTCTGCAGAGACCTCTAACCAGGTCTCCACCAGCTCCAGGGCACATGTCGGGCAGACACCTACGCAGGCACCGCAGTAGCAGCATTTGTATCTATTAACGGTAAGCAAGAGATCACATCCAGATAAATAATCATAAATGATAATTGAGTCTAATATTTAATTCTAATAATCAATATTCGATTTCAAAATCCTCGAATCCTTTGCACTCCAGCTCGGAGAACTCCATTCCCAGAATGATGGCTCCCGCCGGACCTGATTTCATGGCCTTGAGCAATTCGCCGACCTGTTTCCTCTCTCCCTCCAGTACAGCCTCCACTCCCCCGCTGGGAATGTTTCTCACCCAGCCGTTGACCCCCAGAGCTTTGGCCCGATCGATGGTAAAGGCCCGGTAGCAGACCCCCTGCACCCTGCCAGAGACGCGAACATGCACAGAGATCATTTTAGGCTCCCGTAACCAGATCTTCCAGGGCTTTTCTCTGATCTTTGGCCTTGATGATTCCCGACGCGAGCAACACTCCAATTGAGCCCAGCTCCAGGGCACTTCTCAGATCTTCGCCATGGGTTATACCCGCACCGCAGAGCACGCCCACATGGGGGGCAATGCATTTTACTGCATCAACCGAATCGCGAATTACGCTGGGGTTAGCTTTTGAAACGGGAATACCGCTGCCTATCAGCTCCGGTGGCTCCACTGCCACATAATCCGGCTCCAATGCGGCTGAGGCACGAGTTACTGCCACGTTGTTGGTGCAGACGATAGTCTCGAGGCCGGCGTTACGGCATGCGGAGATGGCCGCGTCGACTTCGGCGAGCTTTAGCCTCCGCTCGGAGTGATTGATGAGAGACCCGGCAGCTCCGGCAGCCTTCAGGGAAGCGGCGGTCACGTGGCCGGTAAATCCGCCGTATCCGACGCCATCTACATGCTGAGCATAGACCGGTATCTTCACCGTCTCGGATATGGCATGGATGTCTGCCACCTGGGGTACAACTACCATCTGCACAGCATAATCCCTGGAAATATCTTCGCAGATCTCCGCCAGGCGCAGAGCCTCTTGGCCTGTCGATTCACGATAGCACTTGAAGTTGAGCACAATTAAGGTCATAATCTCCCTCGCAAGACTGTGTAACTTCAGTGAACATATATATTTTGGCTGCATTCCGCTTGCAGTTCATTGTAATATTTTTCATAGACCGCGGTGCAGATGCATTCTCCGCATGAGATCATTCTCATGGTTCCCTGGAAGATAAAGGCAATCAATGGCAGCATTCCCTTCTCCTCTTCATGTATCATATGATAGAGCAAGCCTTCTGATTGGGAATAGTCCAACAAAACTCCTTCCAAATCGGCATGACTTAAGAGGAAGCCCTCTAGAATGGGCTTGCTTTTCTGGCAGATGGCGCAGTCCTTCTTGCCGATAAATAGTAGAATAGCCTTCTCTTTGTCCTGAATGGATTCTGCCAGACTTTGAGCCGGTCCATAGGTGTCCTTCAAAAAGGAATCCACAACACCGTCCATCTCATTCAGCGGAACACTGTACTTTTCAGACAGCTCCCGGGCGAGTCGCTCCTGCTTTCTGGCCATGAATCCCTGTACCTTGTGATTGAGATCCATGGATAGTGCTCTTTCATTCGTTCCTTGAATTGACAATGATGCTTGATTTAAATATGGCGATTTCTTCATGACTGATTTTCAAAATATGTTTTTTAATCAAAGGTCGTGAATTACCTTCACTCTAAGCTTGGAGAAGTCATCTTTGATCTCCACCAAAAAGCCCATGCCTGCAAAGATCTCCTCCAGCTCGATGCGCACGAATTTTTTGGGTGCCTCTGATCCAAAGATGAGGGTAAACTCGTTCTTGCTGGTCTTGCTCATTGTGAAGAGGTTGCATATCTCCAATCGTCTAAGGATGCTCTCCGCATTGAATAGCTTGTGTTTGAATTCTTCGGCATGGGCCCGGCAGACCTCCTTATGAAAATTCCAGAACTTCTCTTTATCAGGGTGAGTCTCAATGAAGCCCAGAAAGAGTATCCAGTGATCTATGTCCAGGATCACATGCTCACCTGCAGAGAGCATTTCCGCATGAGTGTAGACCTTCTTATCCTCGGCGAACTCAAAGAGCATCTTATGCTTGCCAAAGAACTTCAAAGATTCCCGCATAAGTTCGCTCTGGGACATGCCCGAGTCCTCTTTCATCTTCTTGAACAGGCCTGCCGTCTCTTCGTCGAGAGCTATGGTAATCCTTTCCGGCGACTTCATTTTATCCTCTGCATTTCTCTATCCTGATAATATCAATCTTATGCTATATTACCTTTTTCTGGCATAATCTTTTTATATCGACGCCGGAACATGCATTCCTCTTTCTCTTGTGAAAGATGACGGTATTGCTCGTGCAGAACCGTATTCCCTCAAGCAGGATTGAATTGGATACAGATCATATCGTTAGGTAGACCGATATTTTTATATTCAAAAGAGAAGTGACCATTGGTCATGGATTCATGGATGAAGGACAAGAGCAAGTATACTGAAAAGGACAGAGAGAAACTGGAAAAAGGGTCTGGTTGTGTCAAGGTCTGGACACTGACCTGCAACTGGGTCTACAGGCTCTTATCCTGGTAATTCAGACCCGGGAAAACCTTAACCTTTATATCATCACGACCGTTCCGATCTATTCTATCATAGCAAATAGCATTGCAGCTCTCTTCTTCAATTGATCCAGAACCCGGTTTCTATCCGGCCCTTTTGCCAGGATAGACAGGATAGGATCGTCCCGGGCGATTCGCGATCCAGGCCCGGGAACATCGGATGTCCAGGGCCCGAGAAGATCGGCCTTGATTTCTATATCATTGGCGGCATAGATTATCGCTCTCCCGGCAAAGCAGCCGGCGGCGCCCCTCGTGGGCGGCAGTTTCCCCTGGAAGGACTGCAGATGAGCCTGAAAGACATTCATACCTGTAGCCATCTCCACGGTATCCAGGCTGCCCTGAAAGCGACAATTGACCTCGACCACGACCGGCCCCGATTCCGTGATCAGGAAATCGACTCCATTGCTGCCCACGAGACCGAGCCTCGCGATTATCTCTTCCGCCATCCCGGCAACATTGCATTGGGGTGGATCGAGGGGCGTGATATTCCCACTGTACCTGAATCCCTTTGCTCCTGCCCAGGAAGCACCGATGAGCTGCTCGTTTACGGCCAGGGCGCGCGCCTCATGCCCGTTGCCGATGACCGAGACGCTTGCTGCTCGGCCTGAGATTATCTCCTGGGCGATCAGCCCCCCCTCCCATAGCAGGTCAGACGGGTCATCCACTCTTCTGCAGCCAACGCCTCCCGCGCCCTTACGTGGTTTGACAAGGATCGGAAAACCAAGATCCTCGGCAGAAGCATACGTTTTTATGAAAGGAAATTCCGACTTTTCCAGCCAGGAAGCCAGCCAGAGCTTATCAGAGACCTGGGATGTCTTTTCCGGCGGATTGTTGAGCACGGGAACTCCCTTTACGTGAGCCTCTTCCAGCCCGGGCCCGAGGACGATCGCCTCCGGTTGGTACTTTTCCACAAACAGAGAAATGGACTCTTCCGGTCCTTCGCGAGGAAGCAGGGCCGTCTCTTCTGCGCATCTTTCCATGTCCAGATCGCAATAGCCATCAACTGCGAAGACCTCATGGCCAGCCCGTCTGGCGGAGCATGCTATATGCCGGATGTTGACGCCGATTACAAGTATTCTCATTTTGTATCTATTCTTCTTTATTATTGCAATACTCCGGGTACAAGACCTGCTTTCCTCGGGGATTGGGCACTATCTTGAGTCCTCCTTCAAACTCACGACAAAGCTCTCGACCCTGGAAGAGCCTGTCCAGAAAGACCGCAAGTGCTGCCACTTCGGAATGAGGCTGATTGCCGACGGCCACATTCCAGTCCGCCAGATCATACATCTCTGCCGGGACCTTCTCCGCACCCACGACCACCAGGATATTCTCGCAATTCTGAATCTCAGAGATCACATCGGGCAGATTCGAGCCGTACATGGTGAGGTGAACCACCTTCCCTCCCGATTCTTTCCAGCGCACCGTCTCGCCCTTCCAGGATACATCGGAAGTGAGACTAAAGTTGCCGCCCCAACGATTCGCCACATCATTCAGGCTCTCTTCTACATGAGGATCGCGACCGGAGAGAAGCATCTCTTCGGCTCCGAAAGCCCGGGCTACCAGGCCCACATGAGTGGTGATCCTCTTGTCACGCTCCGGCCTGTGCCCCAGACGCAAAATCACTACTCGCACGAGCCCCAAGAATATGCCATCCCTTATTTAGAGCCTTCCAAAAGATCGAATAGTTCTGCCTTCGCCGGATTTTGGGAAACCCTTGAAACGAATTAATGTTCCTCCTTCTTCCCTAAGCTATAAATTCCAAAGGAGCTTTTCCGGAAGGGATGATTCTGTGTGAGAAATGTCAGGGCTTGGGCTACCTCGTGGTAGGAGATATGCCCTGTCCCAACTGCGGCGGCAGCGGAAAGACCGAGTCCATCTCCTTGGGCGAGGCTTCGGATAAGGATATGAAGGCTCTGATCGAGAGCGGCTCTGCAAAATGCAGCGTCTGCCAGGGATCGGGCAAAATGCCGGTTAAAGAAAGCTGCCAGGCCTGCGTGGGCCTCGGGCGAGAGTATCTGTGCCTGGTCTGCAAAACAAAGCTGAATGACAAGAGGGAGCTGTGCGAACGCTGCTCCAAGAAGCCGCTCGTCCACGTTCTGGATCCGGCTTGCGACGTAAGAGATATCGTTGTGGGCGAGATCTATCAGGGGAAGGTCTCCGGGCTTGCCAACTTCGGAGCTTTTGTGGATCTCACGGAGAGTGTGAGAGGCCTTGCCCATAACAAATACTTGAAGACACGGCCGGAGTCGGGCGACACGATATTCGTAACCGTGCGAAATATTCTTCCCAATGGCAATATTGAGCTTGAGCCTGCCGAGTTGAAGGAGTACAACATAGTCGAGGTGGAGAAGGACCTCCCCCTCTCCAAGGCAGCAGATCTGCAAAGCCAGGTGGGCAAGACGATCATGATCAAGGGAGAGGTCATCCAGGTCAAACAGACCGGCGGGCCGACCATCTTTACTGTCGCTGATGACAGTGGTCTTGTCTTTTGCGCTGCCTTCGAGCGTGCCGGAGTGCGCGCGTACGCGGACATCGATAGCGAGATGATGGTGAGGGTCCTGGGAGAAGTCACGCTGCGCAACAATCAAGTTCAGATCGAGATAAAGTCCATGAAGCGTCTCTGGGGGGGCGATGCATCAACGGTCAAAGACCTGATCGAGCAGGCTATAGACCGTCGCGCCGAGCCCTTCGAGACCGAGTTCCTGGTCAAGAGCGATATCATGATCCGGCTGCGGCCGGCCATGAAGGCGGTGGCCAAGGAGATTCGCCGTGCTGTCTTCAAGTCCCGTCCCATTGTGGTTCGCCATCACGCCGATGCAGATGGGATAACGGCAGCCGTGGCCATTGAGATGGCCATACTACCACTAATAGCAGAGGTGAGCGGCCCTGATGCCGAGTATCACAACTACCGTCGCGCCCCCAGCAAAGCGCCCTTTTATGAGTTAGAGGACGTGACCAAGGATTTGACCTACGCTCTGGAGGACCAGACCAGGCACGGCCAGAAGATGCCTCTCATCGTCTTGATGGACAACGGCTCCACGGAAGAGGATGTTCCGGCCATGCGGCAGGCCCAGGTCTACGGTCTGGAAATGCTGGTCGTCGATCACCACCATCCTCACAAGATTGTTGACCAGTACCTCATTGCCCATGTCAATCCCGCCCACGCCGGAGGAGACTTCGGGCTGACCACGGGAATGCTGGCAACAGAGATCGCCCGCATGATCTATCCGGAGGTCGAGAACAAGATCCGTCATTTTCCTGCCGTGTCTGCTGTGGGCGACCGCAGTGAAGCTCCGGAGGCGGAAAGCTACATCAAACTGGTGGAGGACAAATACCGCAGAGAGGATCTCAAGAAGGTCGCCCTCGCTCTGGACTATGAGGCATTCTGGCAACGCTTCAACGATGGGCGGGGCCTGATAAACGATATCCTCTGTCTGGGCAGGCTGGATCGCCATCAAAAGATCGTCGAGCTTCTCTGCGAACAGGCCAATGCCGCCATAGATGAGCAGCTGCGGGCCAGTATGGGCAACGTGAAGAGCACAACGCTTCCTAACGGCATAGTTATGAATGTTCTGGATGTGGAGAACTTCGCCCATAAGTTCACCTTCCCTCCACCCGGTAAAACCTCAGGAGAGGTGCACGATCGGCTCTGCCAGAAATATGTCGGAAAGCCTGTGGTCACCATAGGCTACGGCCCGGACTTTGCCGTGCTGCGCAGCCGCGCCGTGAAGATGAATATCCCCCTGATGGTCAAGGAGCTGATGGAGGAGATTCCCAATGGCGGCGTCTCCGGCGGAGGCCATTTGGTCGTCGGGTCGATCAAGTTCGTGGGCGGAATGCGAAAAGATGTGCTGGCGAAGCTTGCGGAAAAGATCGCAGCTTGCGGGGTGGATGCGGTTCCTGCTGCCAAAAGCAGTTGAGACGACGGTACTGTTCGCCGCCGTCTTCTCTTTTAGGGCAAGGAATTTGCGTCGGTTCTCGGGAAGACTTTCTTGAAAATGGTGAACCTCTTTTTGGGCTCTGAATGCCTAATGACTACTTATTGAGCAGCCAGAACTGTGCTTACTCTCTGGAAAAAAAGCTTGTCTGGGTGGGGACATTCTACATTAAGTTTAAATAGTTAAATGTGCACTATAATAAGTTACAAACTATTTGGAGGTGGAACTTCTATGGCCATAAAATTCAAACTGATTGGCTTGCTGCTGGCAGCAATGGCATTGACCACAACAGTTCTCGCTGTAGTTGTAGTCAAGAGATAAGCCGCCCTAAATCGACAGAACTGGCATGCGTTCTGGGAAGAGATGTGGATCCATTAGTCCGGAGTCAAAATTGCTTTGATCACGACCTTGCTGAAAATGACAACGGCCAGGCTTTCGAGCCTTGGGCCTAACTATTCCCAAGAAATGGCCCCCAGCTAGTCATTCTTGGGAAAAAAACATAACTATAATGGCATCTTTTTTCTGTGATCAATAGCCGTGGGTCTTATTTTGCAGGATATGACCATTTTAGACAGATGCTATTGCTATTAACTGGTGCAAAATTCATCCAAGCGATCAAGGGAATCAGATCCGTGAAAGCCATGCAGAGATTCTAATATGATCCTAATCTCTGGAGAAACATTATTATATCTTCAAGACAGTTGTCTGGCCGGAAAAAATGAGGGATGTAGTGAGATCCGCCGAGAAGGATACGACCGATCGCCACCGATTGGAGGAGACGCCGGAGGGGCAAGAGAATTATCTGAAGACCGTATTCAATTCCGTCCAGATAGGATTACTAATTATCGATCCCGAGACCCATTTGATCTTTGACGTTAACCCAAAAGTTGCTGAACTGATTGGGTTAGAACGGAGCAAGATAATTGGTTCCGTCTGTAACCTGTTTATCTGTCCGGCCGAGGCAGGAAAGTGCCCTATTACCGATCTCGGACAGAATATCGATAATTCCGAACGTATTCTTCTGAAGGCCGATGGAAGCCGCTTACCCATCCTGAAAACCGTGATTCACATCACAATAGAGGGCCACGACTATCTTCTTGAGAGTTTCTTAGATATCAATGATCGCAAAATCATAGAGGGCGAACTGCAGGAGTCGGAAGCCAAGTTCAAAGATCTGGCCGAACGGGCACTGGTCGGTATATACCTTATCCAGGACGGTATTTTCAAGTACGTCAACCCCAAGTTCGCAGAAATCCACGGCTACAGCGTGGATGAGATGCTTGGTGTGATGGGGCCAAAGGATGTCATATACTCGGATGATTGTCCGGTAGCAGATGAAAACATAAGGAAGCGTCTCTGCGGGGAGTCTCAATCCATCCGTTATGAAACCAGGATTGTGACCAAGAATGGAGATATAAGATCTGTGGAACTTTACGGGTCCAGGACCCTATTTCAGAGTAGACCCGGCGTTGTCGGGACTGCGTTGGACACCACAGAACGCAAACTTGTTGAGGAAGAGCTGACTAGTGAGAAAGAAAGGCTGGAGTCGGTCACCCAAAGCATTGGGGCAGGGATGGCAGTAATATCCAGGGATTACAGGACGGTCTGGGCCAACAAGGTTCTTACGGATATCTTCGGCGAGTGTGTGGGAAAGGTCTGCTATGCTCACTATAACCAGCAAGAAGAGATATGCTCTGGATGTGGGGCCAGAGAGATCTTCGAGGGTGGAAGAGAGAAGATGGTTCATGAGCAGATGGGAAGCGACTCTGCAGGTAACACCATCTGGTCTCAGATCATTGCTACCCCCATCAGGGACAGAGGAGGGAATATCACTTCCGCTCTGGAACTGGTCGTGCCCATCACAGAACGCAAGCAGGCAGAAGAGGCGATCGGCGAGAGTCATAATCGTCTAACTGATATTCTGGATGGCCTTGATTCTTTGGTTTATGTTGCGGATTTCAATTCTTACGAGCTATTGTTCCTCAATAAATATGGTCGTAAGATATGGGGTGAAGTGCAGGGGCGAAAATGTTGGCAGGTCTTTCAAAAAGGCCAAAAAGGCCCATGTTCATTTTGCACGAATGATAAACTAGTGTCTGATGCCGGAATCTCGACCGGAGTATGCCAGTGGGAGTTTCAAAATACGGTTAACGGTAGATGGTATGAGTGCCGGGATCAAGCGATCCCATGGACCGGCAAGAAGCTGGTTCGTATGGAAATCGCCACAGACATCACCGCGCGCAAGCGGGCTGAAGAAGATTTGTTGGAAGCAAAGCTTGCCGCGGACGAGAGCCAGGCCCAGTATGAACAGGTCGTATCGATGATATCCGATATCGTCTGGCGATATGATGTCGATCTCCAGGGACAGTTTGTCGCCTCCTACATCTCACCGGTTGCGGACAGGATGCTGGGATTACCCGATGGAACCATCGGGAATAGCTTTGACAAATTTTTCTCTTATGTTCATCCCGATGACTTGCCAGCTGTGCAGAAGGTGCTCTACGAAGCGATAAGCGTGCTTGCGAAAAAATACGCCACGGATTTTCGACTGCGAACGGCCGATGGCACGACGATTTGGGTCCGAGCCAGGGGTTCGGTCTATTCCCAGCCAGACGGCAAAATCACCGCCTTTGGAACCACAAGCGATATCACCGAAAGCAAGCGGGCAGAAGAGGCGCTAAGGCTAGGCGAAGAGAAATACCGCACTCTCTACAATAATATGCAGGAGGCTGTGGCCTTACATGAGCTTGTTTGTGATGAAATTGGACAGGCAGTTGAATACCGAATCGTAGACGTGAATCCCATGTTTGAGTCTATCATCGACACAACGAGAGATACGATCATCAATAAGATATCGACTGAGGCTTATGGCACATCTCTTCCTCCCTACCTGTCTGAATACTCTGCAGTTGTTCATAGTGGCATTCCCATCCATTTTGAAACATTTTTTCCGCCTTTGAACAAGTATTTTGAGATTTCAGCATCTCCTTGGGGCCAGAATGGATTTGCCACCATCTTCAGCGATATCACCGAGCGCAAGCGGGCAGAGGAAGCCTTGCGGGAAGCAAACCTTGCTATTGAGGCAAGCCGGGCTCAGTATGAGCAGGTCGTCTCAAGGATATCCGATATCGTCTGGAGCTATAATGTCAATGCCAAAGGCGAGCTCATTGGCTCCTACATTTCTCCGGTTGCGGACAGGATGCTGGGATTACCGTTTGGAACCATCAGGAACAACTTCGACAAATATCTATCTTATGTTCATCCCGATGATTTGCCGGCTGTGCAGGATTCGCTTTCCAATTTGATAAAAACTCTTGGCATAGACTTAACAAATGAATGTCGTATGCTCAAGGCCGATGGCACGACGATTTGGGTCCGTGCCAAGAGTTCAGCATCCTCCCTGCCGGACGGCGGAATCACCGCCGTTGGAATCTCAAGCGATATCACCGAGAGCAAGAATGCAGAGTTAGAGCTGCAGGAGTCGAAGCAGCGATTGTCCAATATCATTGATTTCCTGCCTGACGCCACATTCGCTATAGATAAAGCTGGAACGGTAATCGCCTGGAACAGGGCTATCGAAGAGATGACTGGTATTGGCAGGAACGATATGATCGGGCAGAGCGACTATGCCTATGCAGTTCCCTTCTACGGCCTTCGAAAGCCGATGTTGATGAATCTCCTCGACAAAAATGAAGATGAGATCGCCTCCAATTATCAGTATGTGCAAAAGGGAGGAAACGCTCTCTATGCCGAAACATTTACATCCACATTGCGCCAGGGCAAAGGCGCGCATGTTTGGATAACGGCAGGGCCGATCTTTGATGCTCTAGGAAACAGAATAGGTGCCATAGAGTCCATTCGTGATATAACCGAGCGTAAATATGAACAAGACGAACTCAAGAACAACCTGAGATTCTTAGAAACTCTGATCGAAACAATCCCCAGCCCCATCTTCTTCACTGATAGACAGGGCCGATACCTGGGCTGCAACGATGCATTCGCCCGTCAGATTCTTGGTGTGTCTAAAGAGAACATAATCGGCAAATCGGTCTTCGAATTGCCGGAATCGATACCTTCTGACCTGGCAGATCTGTATTACGAGCAGGACCAGAAGTTATTCCGAAAGCCAGGTGCACAGGCGTACGAAATGCAGGTGCAGAGCTTCACAGGTGATACGCGGGATTTTCTATTCACCAAAGCGACCTTCAAAAATCACATGGGAGATGTGGCGGGTATCGTCGGTGTGATGCTGGATGTAACAACGCGTAAGCAGGCCGAATTGAGTCTTGAGAGTTCCATAATACGCCAAAAGCGATTGAACGGGCTTATGCAGGATCTGCTAGCCTCAGCCAAATTGGAGCAGAAACTCAAAAAGATCACTGACGGAGTGGTGGAAGTCTTCGGGGCTGACTTCTGCCGCATTTGGATCACCAGACCCGGAGACCTTTGCGAGGATGGCTGTAAACATGCATTGGTGACTGAAGGACCGCACGTCTGTCGTTATCGGGATAGGTGTCTCCATCTCCTTGCAAGTTCGGGACGGTACACGCACATAGACGGTGAAGGCCACAGGCGTGTGCCTTTTGGCTGCTACAAGATCGGACTGGTGGCGTCAGGAGTGGAAAACAAGTTTCTTACCAACGATGTGCAGAACGATCCGAGAGTTCACGATCACGAATGGGCAAAGGAGGCGGGGCTCGAATCGTTTGCTGGTTACCAGCTGCGTCCTCCAGATGGAGATGCCGTTGGTGTCCTGGCGCTTTTCAGTAAACAAAAAATCTCAAGCGAGGATGATGCCCAGCTTGAGGCCCTGAGCAATATGACCGCCCTAATCATCCAGGCGGACCGAATAGATGAGGAGCTGCGGGCATCGAATCGCATCATCGAAGGGATCATCAATGCGATACCTGTTATGGTGTTCTGGAAGAATAAGGATCTCGTTTACATTGGCTGTAATGAGATATTCGCCCGTGATGCTGGCTATGCCGATCCGAAGGACGTAGTCGGCAAAGATGATTACCAGATGGTGTGGCGTGACCAGGCGGAATTATATCGCGCCGATGATCTCCAGGTCATCGAGAGCGGCCGATCCAAGTTGTTTATCGAGGAACCCCAGACGACACCCGATGGAAAGGTCATCGTTCTTCTTACGAGCAAGATACCTCTGAAGAGTTCAAAGGGAGAGGTCGTCGGAGTGCTCGGGATATATATGGATATCACCGAGCGCAGCAAGATGGAAACGGCGCTGCGAGACTCCAAAGAATATCTGGATAAGATAATCAATTCTATTGGCGATCCTATATTTGTCGTCGACAGGCAGCACCGTCATACTCTGGTAAACGACGCTATGTGTGAACTGTCAAATCGCACTCGGGAAGATTTCATTGGCAAGACCCCCTACGATTTCTTCCCCAAGGAGCAGGTTGACGTCTTCGTGCAAAAGGATGAAGTCGTCTTTGAGACTGGAAAAGAGAGCGCAAATGAGGAAACAATTACGGATGCAAGAGGAGCCATTCGCACCGTAATAACCAAGAAGACCCTGTACACGGATGCTTCAGGGAACAAATCAATAGTTGGAATCATCATGGACATAACCGACCGCAAGAAGGCAGAGGAAAAGCTGAAGTCTGCTCACGATCAGCTGCTTGCGATCATAGATTTCCTGCCGGATGCAACTTTTGTTATCGATAAGGATGGCGTCGTAATAGCCTGGAACCGGGCCATTGAGGTTATGACTGGGATTCAGGCCAAGGAAATTATGGGAAAAGGAGACTATGAGTATGCAATCCCCTTCTACGGCGAAAGGAGGCCTGTTTTAATCGATCTACTGCTCCGACAGGTGAAGGAAATCGAGGATAAATATGTCCGTATCGAGAGGAAAGATGAGGCTCTGGAAGGCGAGGCGTATATGCCAAACATGAACGCTGGATCCGTCTACCTCTATGGAAAAGCTGCAGCACTATACGATTCGACAGGAAATCTTTACGGCGCAATCGAGTCGATTCGCGATGTCACTGAGCGTAGGAATGCAGAACAGGTGAGGGAACGCCTGGTCAAGGAACTGGAATCCAAGAACGCTGAGATGGAGAGGTTTACCTACACCGTCTCCCATGACCTGAGATCGCCTCTAATAACCGTGAGTGGTCTTGTGGGATTCCTTAAGTCCGACCTGGATAAAGGCAACATCACGCGCACTACCACATTTCTCGAGAGGATCACCAACGCCATAGCCAAGATGGATAACCTGCTCAAAGACACACTGGAGTTATCCCGCATAGGCAGGGTGGCTAATCCTCCCGAAAAAGTCGCCTTTGATGATATCGTCCAGGATGCCCTGAGCCAGGTCCAGGAGCGTATAACGAAGAGCGGCACGAAGATTACTGTTGCAGAAGCCATGCCTGATGTGTTTGTGGACAAAATGAGGATCGCCGAAGTCATGGTGAACTTAATAGAGAACGGCATTAAGTACATGGGAGACCAGGCTCATCCTGAGATAGAGATCGGCCACCGAATAAAGGATGGCCAGTACACATTCTTCGTCAAGGACAATGGAATGGGCATTGATCCCAGCCAGTTTGATAAGGTCTTCGAACTTTTCTATAAGGTCAACGCTAAGAGCGAAGGAACCGGTGCAGGACTTGCTATAGTCAAAAGGATTATAGAAGTTCAAGGCGGTCGAATATGGGTAGAATCGGAGAACGGAATGGGCAGCACATTTTGCTTTAATTTGCCCCAACAACCTTCGAAAGGAGTTTAAATGGACAGACCTTTAGTGATACTGCTAGTGGAAGATAACGAGGATCACGCCATGCTGGTCACCCTGGCCCTAGAGGAAGTGAACATGGGTTATGGTCTCCATTGGGTCAAGAACGGAGAGGAGGCTATGGACTATCTATATCAAAAAGATATGTTTGCCAAAACTGAAGATAACCCCAGGCCGGACTTGATATTGCTGGATTTGAGGCTCCCATTGATGGACGGCCACGAAGTTTTGAAGGCTGTAAAGGAGTCCTGCGATCTCAAAACAATTCCCGTGGTGATATTGACCTCTTCAGAAAACCAGGGCGATATTTCGAGAGCATATTCCAATTATGCCAACAGCTATCTGGTAAAACCCATGAGTTCTGATTTATTAGTGAAGATGGTAGAGTCCCTGGGAGATTACTGGCTCAAATGGAACCGACATCCGGTATAATAAGGCAAATTAAAAAGTGGATAATTCTTGGCAAGAAGGGCATAGGTCGCAGGAGGAGAGCAAATGGATAATATCAACAAAGTGGAAGAACAAAAAATGGAATCTGGTGTGTTGAAGACGACCAACATTCTGGTGGTCGAGGATAATGATGATCATTTTCTTATAGTTCAGTTGATCTTTGAGCAAGACGGACCGAGCTGGAAGATACACCGGGCCGCCTCCATCGGAGAGGCACATAGATGGATAGATGATCACCGTGGCCAGGACTTCTTGATCATCTCCGATTACCGCCTTCCAGATGGAGTTGGCCTGGACCTGATCAAGGGAGCAGAACAGCCGGAGGATCTGACTTATCCTTTCATTATCATGACCGGAGTTGGGTCGGAGAAGCTGGCAGTTTTGGCTATGCAATCTGGGGCCATGGACTACGTAGTGAAAGGGGATGACCTCTACCGGCTACCTCAGGTGGCCGTGTCGGTCCTGAATAGGTGGGCGAGAATTACCGAGCGTCGGCGATCAGAGACGGACCTGATCGAGTATGTCAACAACCTGGAGAAGTCCAGTTCCAGCCTGGATGAGTTCATCGATAGGATCGCTCAGTACCTGGATACCACCTTGACCTCGGATCACGAGTTCAATCGTCAGCACATAGTGGACTTCAAGAACAAAGTCGCCAATAGCAAGCGTGAGGGGCCCGGTACTCAGAGCCAGGGAATGAGCAGCAATGCCCTGGACCTGCTCTCCAAGGAGGGGCTCGACGGAGCTATGATGGTGGTCAATCTGGAGCTCCAGAAGAATCCGCTGAGTTGGGAAGCGCTGGGTGCTAAAGCGGATATTCTGTACCTTCTGGAGAAGTATCCGCAAGCGATGAATGCCTGCATCCAGGCCCTGGAAATAAACCCCCTGAATGCTCTGGCCTGGAACACCAAAGGCAACGTGCTCTACAAACTCAAAAGATATGACGAGGCCATAGATTGCTATGACAGAGCCATTGAGATATCTCCCTTCTTCCCGAAGTCATGGTACAACAAGAAGCTTGCTCTGGAGGTACAGCTCAAGAAGTCTATGAAAAGTATGTCTCTACGGCAGCCTCCTGCAGATAAGAACAACAGCAAGGGATCAGGCGATGGCAAAGGGTCCGGAGACGGCAAAGGGTCTGGAGACGGCAAAGGATCAGGTGATGGCAAAGGGGGCGATGGAACCCTCAGAGTGGGAATAGGACGCATAAGATAGGTCGCTCAAAACAATATTCCGAGGCTTTACATCCGTTCCGGTGCTCTGAGGCGGCCTCTGGCAACTTTTGCCAGAGCCTGGCTTTTTTCCATCCTTGTCTGCTGCAATTTATTCTCGTCGATCCGATGATATGCATCGACCTGAAATTCGATCAATCGGTTCCGATCATCACATTGGTGGCTTTTATTACTGCATAAACCTCTTTTCCCTCTTTCAGATCCAGAGATTCTGCTGAGGTCTTGGTGATTACAGAGACTATCGAGTCGCCCCCGGGAAGCAATATTGTCACTTCAGTGTCGATCGGACCCTTAACAATGCTGTGTATCGTTCCTCTCAGGATATTACGTGCGCTGATCTTCATATTTATGGCCTCTCAATTTGTGCTGGAATGTTCAATTTAGAGATGTGTGCGCTTGCTACAGTATTAGCCTTTGCGCTTTGGATTCAGGGGGTGCAGGGTTAGGCGTATTCATGAATTCCATGGAGGCCGAATTAAATGCGGACGAAGAATATAAATATCGAGACGCAGTATGTGATTTCAGAAATTCAGGATCAGTCAGCAATTGCGCTCGAAGCTCAAAAATATGATCAAATCCGGTGACCAATTCATTGCAGGCCGCTCAGGCGGCGTGGTTGGGGCAATTGTTCCCTGGCACGGGGCATTTGCAGGCGTAGCACCTGCCCATATCTTCTATGCAGCAGGTACTCGTGACCTGCGCCTAGGGAATCTTGCCTGCAAGGTGGCTTACATTCCGAATGACGCAGATCTGGCCTTTTTTCCCATATTGGGCGCCTGCCAGCCCACGGAACTTGGCAAGCCTCATCTTGGCGATGTCGAGCTGAAAAATGCCAGGCACAGCATGCGCTGCAGAATCTCCGACACATCCTGGTCCATTGCCTATGTTGTCCTGCCGCCCGGCAACCTTCCGGGTCCCGGAGATAGCGGCTCCCCTCTGGTGCAGGACGGAAAAGTGGTTGGCTTGCTGCTATCTCTCAATATGCACACCTGGAAGGGAATTGCCATATCTGCGGAGATGATCAAACGGGAGATGCAGGCTTAATTCCTGTCCTGTCTTTCCTTATCCTATAATTTTATTAACGATTACGACCACTATTATTTACTATGTCTCTAAAAGAAGATATTCTCAAGGTCATGGGTGGCGAGCATGTGGCGGCGATTGCCACTGTACAGGAAGGCAAGCCTGCCGTGAGATTCATGGCCCTGGTGGGTCTGGGCGATCTGAGTCTGGTTGGAGCTACCATGAAAGGCACTCGCAAAGTCGAGCAAATTAAAAGGAATCCTGAAGTTGCCCTTTCCATCTGGTCCGGCAAGAACTATGCAGATCCCTATGTGACGATCTTGGGTAAGGCCCGGGTTCATGACGACCTGGAGACGAAAAAGAAATTCTGGGACCCGAAGCTCGAACAGTATTTCAAGACGCCGGAGAACCCGGATTATGTGGTTATTACGATCGCTCCGCGGAGTATCGAGTACTATCACGACATGACCATGGATGTCTGGCAAGGCTAACATCCGGATCCTTTTTTTTGAGATAATGACATCCTTCTTATTGAATCAAAATACTATCCATCGATGTATTGACTGTCTTGTCAAAGTATTTATGTCAAGGGAGCAATTCATCTCTGATGAGCCCTCGTAGCGATTTGTTCCCCGAATCCTGGATCGATGAAATTGAGCTCATGTACAGGGGAGCCGATCCTGCGCATGACTTCAGTCACATTCGGAGGGTCTTCAAGAATGCGCAAATCATCGGCCAAAGGGAAGGCGCGGATATGCAGGTGCTCCTTTGGGCGGCCCTGCTTCATGATGCGGGTTCAACAACAAAGCTCTCCCTGGGTTCAGAGGAATCGGAGTCCAAGCGCCGGAAAACGGCAGAGGATCTCCTGAAGAAGGTCGGGCTCCCTGAAGAGATTAGAACGGAGGTACTATATGCCGTTGAAGTGCATCGCTTTTCTAAGGGCATCATACCCGTCACTCTGGAGGCCAAAGTCCTGCAGGATGCCGACCGGCTGGATGCCATTGGCGCAATCGGGATCGCCAGAGTCTTCATGACAGGAGGAAGTCTCTGCCGGGCGCTTTACAACCCTCACGATCCATTCTGCAAAACCCGGGAGCCGGATGACAAAAAATGGAATCTGGATCATTTCTACCGAAAACTCCTCAAGCTCGAATCGGGCATGCACACAAAGACCGCCAGGGAACTCGCCGGCAGAAGGTCTGCTGTGCTGAGAAGATATTTAGTGGACCTGGAAGAAGAGATTCGAGATGATCCTGTAGAAAATATCAATTTAAAATAATTATTTAATTAATGATTCCTGATAATAAGAATTACAAAGTTCTCACATGGCGCCCAAAATTAATTTTTTCTAAAAGATAAGTGAGCTTATTGCTATTGATTATTATTTGGAAGAACACATCTCGTCTTGGCAGATATCTTTTTATATCTAAAATATACTAGCACAAACACATGCAAGAGTAGTCTCAGGGTGAATATAAAATTATCAAACAATACCTGGGTCATGTTAGATAACTGGATCTGTAAAAGGAGGGAATAATGAAATTCGGTAAAACGCTAATCGGAGCTTTATTGGTAGGGATACTTGTACTAGCTCCATCTGCCTATGGCATCTCGATTTGTGTCTATGGCGATACGGGTGGATTTAAGGAAAATATCCATGCAGGAGACCGGGACTCAGTTTATGGCAGTGCAATGATTGGGCCCGGGAGTTTTTCCAATTCCATCAGCGGCAGCGGCAACTTGTTGGAGAGTCACTGGGTATCCAACTCCGCAGGAGCTTCCGCCAGCGTAGGTGTGGATATTCGGAAAGCCAAATCGTATAATTACGGCTATACTCTCACGCCGGGCATTGGGTCTTTCTGGAAGGCATCTAAATACCCGGTTGTCTCGGCTGGCGAGACTCTGGATGTATTAAATGCGAATTATATCAATGCGTATGCCAATTCTTTCAACGCAAATGGGGAATATGCCGGTGTGAGCACAGTTCTAGTCGATCCTGGAAATAAGGCAAGCTTGACGGGATACTCCAACTCTGCCACAGCATCCGCGCAAATGGTCTCAGCATCTCAGAATGCAGAGAGCGCATCGGCGCCGAACGGACAAATCCAGACCGGTGCCAGTTCCCAACTGAGCCAATTGAGGATCCATCCGCTGGAGCTGAGAATGGAAACGGCTGATGCGAGCACTTCCATTAAGAAAGGATCTATCAGTGGATACTCTGATAAGGCTGGTGCCTCGAGTGATTTGCTGGAGGCATCGCAGCATATAGACAGTGCGTCCGGCAAACAGATAAGTTCTCAATCGCAATCCCTGTTTGGCTCCGCGACTCTCTTTAAAGGTCTGAAGATGTCCAGCGCTGGTGCGAGCACGATGACCTCTGGCACTCTCACCGGATACGATGGGAACAGCAAGGTATCTATGGATCTTGTGGAGGCCCAGCAATCAGGTCATATTAAAGGAGCATTCACGAGCAAGGCCGTTACTGGCAAAGCCTCCAAAACCAGGAGCTCAAATTACGGCAATGAGTATGACTTGAACATTCAGGCTAAGAAGGATGCATCCGGCTCATCTGCCTCCGGAAATCTGGGGTACTATGTCGATATCAATAATCCAATTGCCAACAGGATTCAGGGGGCAGTGGATGCCTCGGAGTCTGGCGACGCCGTTAACGTCGCGCCCGGCACCTATTATGAGAATGTGCAAATAGACAAGTCGCTGGCGGTTAAAGGAGCAGGGGCGAGTGAGACCATTGTTGATGGCCGGCAATCCGGTTCGGTGTTCACAGTCGGCAAAAATAATCCGGATATAACTGTGACGCTGTCGGACATGGCCATTCAAGGCGGCACAGGAACGAGCACCGATCTTGGTGGGATTGGATCTTATTCCTTAGTCGGCGGAGGAATCTGGAACGCCGGCCGTCTGACGGTTGACCCCAGCACCATATCCGGAAATACTGCCCAATTTGGGGGCGGCATCGCCAACTTTGGCACATTGACCATTACTGACAGCACAATAACCGGGAACAGTGCATCCAGTGGCGGCGGCATTTACAACTACAACGGCACGGTGAATCTGGAGAGCGGCTCTATTGACCAAAACATAGCTGACCTCAATGGCGGCGGCATCTACAGCATCCTGGGAACATTGACCGGCGATATGGGCATAGTGCATGACAATACACCAGATCAAATAAATATCAGCGTTGACTGGCTGCCCAACGTGTAAACAGATAAAAAAGTGAACGAGAATACACCAAATCAAATAGCGCATAACGTGGACTGGTTTCCGGATGTATAAAATGGGGAGAATTCATCCTCCCCATTTTACTATTTTCGGTTCCTCGCGGTTTCGAGTGGGTAGTAGAATAATCGAGTTCTCTGTGAGTCCTCCGTTCGCTCTGTGTCTATGTGGTGGTAGTATCGTCAGCCACATGGTTATAACCCAGCAGCTAACGACGTTTCCACCACAGAGAAACAGAGTTCACAGAGTACGCGCAGAGCGACTAAATTACAAACTGGAAAACCATAGTAACCTCTGGCAGCTTCTCACAGATGTTCCACCATCTCCGTTATCCTGAAAGACCCATCCAGAATCTGCATCTTCAGCTCTTCTGCTAACTGTACTGCTCTGGTTCGATCAGATTGGCGGAGTTGAATCGGGATCTTTCTGCCTGCAAGGTTGATAGAGCCCAGATTGCCCCGGAATGCCCCGCCGGTGCATTGCGAGACGCATAGACCGCAGTTGAAGCACTTCCCTCTATCTCGCTTAACCTGATCCATCTCAATACTTATCGCCCTCATGGGACATACTGGCTCCACGGTGCATTTCCTGCAACCGGCACATTTGCCGGGATCGAACTCTATCTCCAGATTCGTTGAGCCCCAGACATCCTCGTAGGTCGTCTTGCCGATTTTCCGGCGGATATTTACATCCATGATGGTAAGAGCAATGTCTCGATCCTGCAACAATATGTTCTCCAGGATGGATTCATTCAGCACCGGAATTGGCACCGCCCAGGCGCCTATGCATTCCGGGCCTGCAGACGTAACGAAGCCGCCCATGTACTCGGGACTCATCTGGTGCATATCGGCGAGTCCCAGAAGGTTCGGCCTGGATGCCATGCTGCGAGTGCCTGTGCCTATCACAAACCCTTTGGCCCCGTTCAGGAGAATGCGTGTTCCTATGCCGATCGTCTCCAGCAATGGATCGTTCTTGATGGGATTGAGCTGACCGCATCCGGAAACGGTAGCGCAGATTAAATTGGGAGGAAATTCGAGAACGCTGAAGATCGTTTGCAGAGGAGCGTTCCTGGGGTTGACAAAGGCTACATAGTTCTTGAAGGCGTTGCGAGTAGAGAGGATTTGAGCGTAGGGAATATCATCCAGGCATAGGGCCTTTGTGAGAGTTTCGCCTTCACTGGTTTCAACTTCAACCTGAGCTTCCTTGCCTTCGACCAGCTCTCTGAACAGATGTCCTCCACCGTAATCGGATTGGTTTTTGCTATGTGCCGTGCCATAGATCATCAGATCGACGATGCCTAACCGCTCATTTGGACACGGCCCGATGCAGCCTGGAACTCCATTGATCCAGACCTTTTCGGCGCGTACAAATGTGCCGGCTTCGGCCATGGGGAACGACAGCACCGCATAGGTGCCGCTCATTATGGCCCGAGTTGCTGTGGTGACGACATCCACGTCTTTCAGGGCCAGATCTTTGCCGTCCTTGACGATATCACAGACCTCCTGGGCAGTCATCACAACTGCATCCCGGCTCTTGATTCGTCCGTTAATTCCCTCTATTGTACGAGTCATGATTGACAGAAGTACCTGGGCGGCATGAAATTTAAGGTTCGTGCAACCCCCAAGAGTTGCGATTTATCTTGGGAGGGGGAGGGAAGCCCTCCCGCAGGATATGACAAGTCCCACTCTCCTATCCCGCCAATATATTCTGGTTATGATAATTTAAAGCCTTATTTTTCATGTTATTGTCATATTGAGATCATCTGAACAGATCGCGGTATACCAATGATTATAATTGAGTTACGGATTTCATAACCGCAAGCCTAAAATCTAGGAAGCCGGGCTTGCTATTATGGCCATGAATGCGGAACGTTTCATCGAGGACGCCATCGCAGAAATCAAGCGCGATGTTAAGGGTCGCGCCATTATTGGTTTATCGGGAGGCGTGGACAGCTCGGTATTGGCAATGCTTGCCCACCGCGCAATAGGTGACCGGCTGGTCCCGGTTTATGTTGACTCGGGGCTCATGAGGCAGTTCGAGTCGGACCGAATTGAGCACCTCTTCAAGGATATCGGTCTCGTGCGCGTGAACGCCCACAACCGGTTTCTCGATGCCCTGAGAGGGGTCACAGACCCGGAAGAGAAGAGGATGATAGTAGGCGAGACCTTCATTCGCGTCTTTGAGGAGGAGGCCCGCAAGATCGGCGGCGACTGCCTCATGCAGGGCACTATCTACCCGGATAGAATCGAGTCGGATGGAGGCATAAAGTCCCATCACAACGTGGGCGGCCTTCCCAGGTTCATGGAGTTCAAGACCATAGTTGAACCTCTTCGCGATCTGTACAAGGATGAGGTGCGCGTAGTTGCCAGGGCTCTGGGCCTTCCTCCGGAGATCAGCGAGAGAATGCCATACCCCGGTCCAGGGCTGTCCGTCAGGATCGTGGGCGAGGTCACGAGCGAAAAGCTCGATGTAGTGCGCAAAGCCAATGCCATCGTAGAAGAAGAGGTCGTGCAGTTTGCTCCCTGGCAGGCTTTTGCTGCCATTCTCGGAAAGGCCACGGGTGTAAAGGGCGACAACCGGGTCTATGGCTATGTAATCGCTGTCCGTTCCGTCTCCTCCAGGGATGCCATGACCGCAGATGTGATGGAGCTTCCCTGGGAGGTGCTGAGACGCATATCCAGCCGCATAACCGGCGAGATTCCCAACGTTTCAAGAGTGGTCTACGACCTGACTCCCAAACCTCCGGGCACAATCGAGTTCGAGTGAGCGAAATCAAGTGGCTGAAGGAATGAATGAGAATCCAACTCGGGCCTAAAGCAGACTCATGAGGGGATAGTTCTTTTGCTTGTCGTACTCCAGCCGGGCGCGAGCGACATCGCCCTCATAATTTATCTCAACCTCGGCGGTTATCATGCGCCCTTCCAGCTCGCTGTATCCAAAGACATTCTCCATAAGCATTTTCCGGTCTATGCTGACGCGAACCTTTCTCACGTGGGGCTGTAGAGAGATGCTCTCCTGCATAGCCTCTTCCAGGCTGGATGCCGTCTTTGGGCTTACGGGCGCGCCAACGAATTGATGATAGAGCGCTCCCAGTTTTATGCCTGCCTCGAATGCGGCTATTTCCTTTTTTGTAGGCGTGTTATCACCACCGGACTTGCCAGATAAAGGATGATCATCATGATCACCAGAAGGGCGGCATAAAGAATATCGTTCTGGCGGAAGATGAACCATCCTGCAGCAAGGAAGATGAATCCAAACAGAGCCATGGCTCTGATGTCTCTGATCTTGGGGTAGGAGATGCTGCTCACCATAAGCCCTGCCAGAAGCAGCATGAGCACAATCGTCAGGGTCGGCCTGCCCAGGAGAACGCTGGCGGAGAGAAATATGCCTGCTGCTGGAATGGGAAGCCCTTCAAAGAAATTATCGCCTTTGCCTGTGACATTAAATCTGGCGAGGCGCAGCGTCCCGCAGATAAGATAGAAAATTCCTGCCGGCCAGACCAGAGGCCCGAGATGGAAGGCCATGATCGCAAGGTAAGCCGGTGCTGTGCCAAAGGATATCAGATCTGCCAGAGAATCCAGGTTGGCGCCGATTGGACTTGAGCCCGTCTTCCTGGCCACAAAGCCATCCAGGCCGTCTGCAGCTGCCGCTAATAGTATGAATACTACCGCGAAATTCGTGGAATTCCCGCCCCAAGCGCCGCCGGCTGCGAGAAGTGCCAGAAATCCAAGAATGACATTCAAAAGAGTGAATAGGTCAGGCAGGCGCATGACCCGGAAGACATTCATGTGCCCACCACGACTGGAGACTTCACGGCAACCACCGTCTCTCCGGCCCGGACCTTGTCGCCCAGTCCTACCTGCAATTTGTAACCCTCGGGAATGCTTGCCTCCACCCGCGAGCCGAAGCGAATCATGCCGATCCTCTCTCCCCGGAGCACATGATCACCAGGACGAACATAACATACGATCTCCCTAACAATTGTCCCTGTAATCTGGCGTAGCTCCAGATCTCCGTCATCGGTCTCCATCTTTATCCGGTTCTGCTGGTTATGGCAAGCCCTATTCAGGAAAGCCGGCATGTGGCTTCCTTTCCTGTATTCGATACTGCGTACCGTCCCATCCAGGGGTGCCCGGTTTACATGCACATCGTATGCTCCCATGAAGATCGTGATTTTTTCCGGTGTGGCCTGGAGGATTCTTCCGTCCGCGGGTGAGACCATACCATCTCCATGCGGCAAACGATCGGGGTCTCTGTGAAAGAAGATCATGAAGATGAATCCGACCAGCGCTACGGCCGACATGTACCAGCTTCCTGCTATGGCCAGAGCTGCCGTCAGAAAGATGGGCACCGATATCCAGGCAGTGGAATTTTTGGCCAGCTTCAAACTGCATCTCCTCTGGGAGTTCTTATATCTGCTGCGAGCTCGTCTATGATTGACAAAAGCTCCGGAAGGAGCAGGAATACTAAGTAAGATATGGCCAAAAGGGCCACAGTCGACCCCGCCTTGGCGATGATATTATGAGCGATTTCGAAGCTTTCGCTCCCAAACCAGCTCCCTCCATAGGCCATAAGTACAAATCCATTTCTCACGATGTTCAAGAGGTAAATGGAAACCGTGGATGCCGCCAGTGCAACCAGCCTGCGACCAATTGGCGCCTGAACCGAGAGAATTAGCCCGGCAAAGAGCGCTATGCTCTCAATGGCTGTGCAGGCCAGGATGATCTGCACCGATCGACCGTTTAAAGTCATCATGTCCGAGCTCTGCATTATCGCCGGAACAGAAATAAGCTGAAGTGCTTGTACTGTTATGAACGTGGTTAATCTAATCAATCCTAATTGAAGCGGCTCGATCTCTGCAAAAGGAAAATAGACCATTCCACAGACAGCCGCCGCGTAGCTCGCCCAGAGCCGGGCTTTTGATGAGAAGCCCTTATTCATCACGATCCAGGCCATGTAAAGGCTCATGAGACCTGCTGCCAGGAAGAGGACGGCATTGAAGTAATCCTCTGTGGCCAGATAATGACCGGGCTGAAACAGCCAGAACAGGCCAAAAATAGCCCATCCGGGAACGGCAATAGAACTCTTTCGGGCAAGGGCTGAGGCTAGGAGAAGAAGCAAGCCAATCCAGAGCAGATAGGAAATCAGCCATTCCAGCATCATCCCTCCTAGAAGTACCACAGGTTTATTTAGCATTATCTACTTACGTCAGTTCATTGTCTATTGTGATCTTGAGAAGGACAGGGAAAATGCCCTCCGATAGGTAAGGTTGATCATGGATCGAAAGATTTTCATTCTTATTTCAGTAGCCTGCACAATTTTGGCAGCCTCCGCCGTCGCGCAGATCGCAGGGGGTGCGCCATCTGAAGTCAGCCCGAAGATAGATCCCGCATTGGCGGACCGGCTCACTGGCCGTGAGGACCAAAAGATACCCGTAATTGTGATGCTCAATGGCGCGACCAGCCCCAATCTTGATGATTTTGCTGTCAAGTACAGGTACAGCCTAATTCATGGTCTCGCTGGAGAGGCAAGTTCCAAAGCCATTGAAACGGCTGCAAAGAGCGATTTAGTGAAGGGCATCTATTTTGACGCTTCCACAAAAGTATCAGCTCCCGGCAATGTATCAGCTTCCGGCACTAATTCTTCGCAGGGGCAGTATATATCTCCGTCCCAAATTATTAACGCAGATAAGCTCTGGGCGAAAGGGATCGATGGCCGGGGGATCACTGTGGCAGTAATCGATTCTGGGATCGATAAAAATCATCCGGATCTGATCGGCAAGGTTGTAGCCGAAAAGAACTTCTTGACTGATGAGGTTACGGCCGACGATCTTCTGGGCCATGGTACAATGGTTGCAGGAATCATTGCGGGCTCAGGCAACGCCTCAAACGGAAAATATAAGGGAATTGCGCCAGGGGCAAGCCTTCTCAATGTCAAGGTCATAAATAGCAAGGGCGACGGCAAAGTATCAGATATAATCGCAGGGATCGAGTGGGCAATCTATAATGGTGCCAATGTCTTGAGCCTCAGCCTTGGCGGCATAAATCTGGGCGAGACCAATCCGCCCATAACCACGGCTGCGGACAATGCTGCAAATGCCGGAGTCGTGGTCTGCGTGGCGGCAGGCAACCGCAACAGCAGCGAAACCGCGGGTCAGGTCTCGGGAACCTCCAGCAGCCAGGTAGGCCAGAGCAAGACTCCTGTAGACTTATCCCAGACTGGCAGCGACAACAAGGATGTGTATTATCTCCTTATTCCAATCGTTCAGGCCCTGCCACCCGGTTTGATCGACTCCCCTGGTGATGGTGTAAAGGTCATCACCGTGGGAGCTACGGATTCGAACGGCCACATGGCCAGCTTTTCCGGTTCAGGGCCCACCAGGGACGATCGGATTAAGCCCGACGTTGTCGCACCAGGTGTTGACGTGATCTCTATTGTGCCCGTCGGAGTGAAAAGGCCGAAATCTGTAGATATGTATTATTCCCAAGAGTCGGGCACCAGCCTATCCGCGCCAGTGGCGGCAGGCCTGTCCGCACTGCTCTTGCAGGCAAACGGCAATCTCACGCCGGCTGGCATCAAGGCGGCCATGACCCGCGGTGCTCTCAAGCTCAACAACTCCTTGGGTGAGCCCTATGAAGAGTACTACCAGGGCGCGGGCCTTCTGGATGCCCTCCGGTCATACCAGCTTCTAGATAACGACATCGTTGGTGTTATTCCCGATCAATGGAGTGCGGGACGCTGGGCTTACCTGCCTTCGGGCAAAGGAGTTTATGTGGGCCTGGATACGGGAGCCGATAGACCTCAAAAGAAGCTCTATTCGCTGGCCCCTGGCGATCAGGACTGGAATACGCGTTTTGTGTTCTTTAGCAACCAGGCGATAGACGATCTGAAGGTCTCGGCCGCGGGCGCGATCTCTGACTGGATCAGCGTGCAAGGTCTTCCCAAGCATATTGCGGCTAATGATCAAGAGGTTTTTGCTGCATCCATGAGCGTGCCGAAGGGAGTCTCGCCCGGAGTTTACAGCGGGTCTATCGATGTCACCGGGTCCGGCAAAGAGATTTTGAGCATACCCGTCACTGTGGCCGTGGCAGAGCCTATCAACATTTCGAAAGGATTTGGCAGCAGGGGCGGCATTTTGAACCAAGGCCAATGGGGTTATTATTACCTGGACGTGCCTACGGGCACAAGCGGCATCAAAGCTAACCTCAGCTGGAGTGTGAAATCCCGCCAGAATTCCAGCCCGGATCTCTTCTTGCTCTCGCCTACCAGCGAGTACTATGTAGGGGGGACGGAGGACCTGGCAAAAAGGATCCGCATTGAAAGCCCGCCTTCCGGTCGATGGCTTCTGGCTGTCCATGGCGTGAATGCATCAGAGCCTGTTAACTTCACTTTGTATACAGAGCGCGACCTGATTGAGACCGTGCCCAGAAGGTGGAACATAGATTCCGCATCTCCTGGAATGTCTGCCAGAACACAGTTTGTGGTGGCGAACAGAGGCAGGGCTCTGGAGAATTTGAGCTATGCAGAGGTTATTGAGAACACCACTCTCCTAGAGTTTGGGGGTCGTGTGGGATACAAAGAAACATGGAATAAGACCGTAAATGTCACCGAAGGGACGAAGAAGATCTCAGCAGAGTTGAGCCGTGTGGGTGGCAGCAATGAATCCGAAGTCGCTCTTGTCTTCGAGGACCCTGATGGCGTTGGCAAGGAAGAGAACGCGGATGTAGGTTCGGGCAATTTAGGCCCTATCGAAATCAACAATCCAGAGCTTGGCAACTGGACGCTAAAGGTCTACGGATACAATGTTCCCGAGACTGGAGAGTCCTTCAAAGTCAGTCTCAAGGAATATGCAGAGGCGCAGTGGTCCTGGATCACGACCAAAGGCCCGGCGCGAATAGAGAGCGACTCCAACGGGACAGTGGACGCCAATATCACCATACCAAAAAATCTATCGCTGCACAGTCTGGACGGTTACATAAAGATCTCATCAGACAACTATACCTTCGAGATTCCTGTAAGCGTGTCATTGATCGGCCCGAAGCTGCAAGGTTTGACCTCGGAGAAGGTCGTGGACAGCGATAAGGACGGCAAATTTGACCTCCTCTCTTTGGGCTTCGGTTTGAACATCACAGCTCCCGGAGAGTACAGGCTAAGTGGAATGCTGGTTGACTGTCGCGGCGGCTGGATTGGAACAATTGATCGCAGCTTTGCGCTGAACGAAAGCGGAAGCATAATGGTCAATGCCAGCGGCACCGATATTTGGAGATATGGCAAGTGCGGGCCGATGCGAATTCAAAATCTCATACTCTACGATAAGAGTGGAAGCTACATCGATCGATTCGACAAAGAGATCATGATAAACCGGGAGCCAAAAGAGTTCCAGCCGCCTGCCGCCTATCTCACCGGCGAGTATGTCAACCAGACCAGCCAGGATTTCATCGCTATCGGAGTCAATGTATCTGTGATCAAACCGGGCAGCTACACGCTTAGCGGCACCATCGCGGACGATGCGGGCGAGGTGCTGGGGACCCAGACTGTGACGAGCAATCTCGTTCCCTGCAATACCACCATTGCACTGCAGTTCGATCCCACCCAGTTCATTATGCTGGATGAGGTCTCTTCCGTGCATCTCATCAACCTGGTGTTGAGCAAGGATAGCTTAGAACTGGAGCGAAACGATGACGCCTGGACCTCCGGAGATATGGACCCGCGGGCATTCAATGCCGGAACGGAAGCGAAAAGCAGCTCTTCCGGACATCCCGCGGTCAAGTTGGGCGGAGCCGGAGGGTTGAAGCTGGAGAACGGCACGGCGGTCATTTCCTGAAAGCCGCCTCTTTTTGATCATAACCAGTGGCTAACGACTATCCACCACAAAGACACAGAGCGCACGGCGTACGCACAGAGAATTCGATAATAGTAGGTCGCCAGCAATAGCAAAAAGCGTATTTTTTGCGGTCATGTGCGCGCGCGTCCGCACTCGCGGGGGTCGCCCCCGTTCCTGAGCCCACAGGCGTGGGCCCTTGCCCGCGAGTGCTTCCGCATAACCGTCCATGTCCATGGCTGAAAAGTCGTGGCCCCATCGAAACGACGGTCCTCACCGCAGCCATTATTATTGAGCGATGGAGGAAATATCAAACTATGCAGTTGGATGCCAAGATTCGTGCGATTGCGGAGGATTTGGGTGCAGATTTCTTCGGTGTGGCCGATCTTGCGCCTGCACATGATTTCATCTCATGGCAGGGAGGAGAGAGTTTAGCCCAATACCCAAAGGCGATTTCCATTGGAATAGCCCTACTCAATCCTATTGTAGACCAGCTTCCTGGAAGGAGCGAAAAGGCCGTGGCGATGGAATATAGGCACCACGCTTACGACATGGTAAACGATCTCCTGGACACCATCGCCCTGCGCCTCAGCAGTTCGCTGCAGCGCCAGGGTTACCGGGCATTCCCAATTCCAGCTTCCAAGCGCGCTGTGGTCGATATGCGAGTTGCCGCCATATTCTCTCATAAGCTGGCGGCGCATATGGCTGGCCTGGGCTGGATCGGCAAAAGCTGCCTGCTCATCACTCCGGAAGCGGGACCGCGCGTGCGCTGGGCCACGGTGCTGACCGACGCGCCATTGCCTGCAACGGGCTCTGCAATGGCGGAGCGCTGCGGAGAATGCCAAAAGTGCGTGGAAATTTGCCCGCAGGCCGCCTTCACCGGACGGCCCTTCCGGGAAGATGAGCCGCGGGAGGCAAGATATGATGCCCGAAAGTGCGAGCTGTACCTGAAGGATCTGGAAGAGAAAACTGGATATGGAGTGTGCGGGATGTGCCTTTTTGTGTGCCCGCATGGAAGGAGATAAGAAACCGGGGCTCTTCCCAATTTCCAGTGGCCAACCTCTGGTTACTATGGTTTTCCAGTGTTTTTATTGGTCTCACCGTGCGTACTCTGTTTGCTCTGTGAGCTCCGTGATTAAACGTCGTGAGCATGCGGGCTCTCAACGGTTACGAACTCCCACCACAGAGGCACAGAGCGCATGGAGGACGAACGAACGGAGACGACTGTTGCTCAGAGGCAGATATGCTATTATTTTCAAGTGCTCATAAAAAGGAAAATTGGCACGTCTCTGCGAACTCTGCGTCTCTGCGGTTAATAATCGTAGCTGAAAAATCGAATAATGATGGTTTCTAACCAAGCCTGCCCGGCATTTGGGGCGTCTGAGTTCTCCCGCGCGTAACACCCGCGCGCGGTATCCCAGAGGAAGAGACAGTGGGAGAAACGCAAACCGCTTGAAGAATAGAAAGCCATTAAAGCCTGGAGTTGGAAATTGATAGCTGCAAAGGATCTCAAATGTCGCTCTTTCATATAACCAGGCATTCGGACATACCGCTGATGGGATGTCTGTACTTTGGTGTAGTCGACAGGGGCAGCAACCTTCTGCAGATCAGGCCGAGCTGTGGCTGCAACCTGAACTGCCCCTTCTGCTCCGTGGATGCCGGCCCGCACTCAAAATCCCGCGTCACTGACTACCAGGTGGAGCTGGAATATCTCATGGAAGCGGTCGAGGAGATCGCTCCCTTCAAGGGGCCGGGAGTGGAGTGCCACATCGACTCGCCAGGCGAGCCCACGCTCTATCCCGATATCGTAGAGCTGGTGAAACGGCTGAAGCAGATAAAAGAGGTAAGCGTCGTCAGCATGCAGAGCAACGGCACTCTGCTCGATCCGGATTTGATAAAGTCGCTGGAAGAGGCGGGGCTGGACCGCATCAACCTCTCCATTCATGCACTGGAGCCCGCGAAGGCTGCGTATCTGGCCGGTGTGTCGTGGTTTGATATTGAAAAAGTTAAAGATGTTGCCAGGAATGTCGCCGGGAGCAAGATCGACCTCATGATTGCGCCCGTGTACATGCCCGGCATCAACGATGACGAGATGCCGGGGCTGATAGAGTTTGCCTTAAATGTGGGTGCGGGAAAGAAGTGGCCGCCACTGGGCATCCAGAAGTTTGAGCACTACCGGCTGGGCAGATCTCCGGGAAAGATAAAGGCCGAGAACTGGTGGCATTTCTACAATCGCAGCATTAAGAGTTGGGAGGAGCAATTTTCCGTATCGTTGCTGCTCAAGGCCCAGGATTTCGGGATTGAGAAGCGTCCCACCATCCCGACGGTCTTTGAGAAGAAGGAGAAGGCCTGGGTGGAGATCAGGGCGCCGGGCTGGGTGCAGGGTGAACAGTTGGGCGTGGCCAGAAACCGTGTTGTCTCGGTAATGGACTGCCCCATAAAGCAGGGCAGCGTGCGAGTGAGGATCGTCTCCAACAAGCACAACATCTACGTTGGGGTGCCTTGCTAGAATCCTTTCAAATATCTCTTGACATTCGCGAGAGCCAGCTAATCAGCCATTTGGTCAGAAAGCCCGCCAGGAAGCAGACGAACATGATGCTGAAGGCTCTCGTTTCGGAGCTGCCATCCTGCGCGATCAGACCGGAGCTTAATATCAGATAGGTCATGTAGCCGAATACCATGGCCAGCAGCGGTATGGTCATATACCAGAGCCTCTTGTATCGCGAAGCCAGTCCATAGCGGCGCAGGTCATCGGCGACGCCCGTCAGAATTTGAGCCGAGGCGCCAAGGCCCGCGAAGAAGGATGACCATAATGGAACTCCGAGAATGATCACATCAGAATATTTGTAGATCAGGAGGCTGAAGAACAGGATGGCAAGCATGGCAAAGATAACTGCATAAAGGCCATAGAGCTTGAAGAAATAGGAGATGGTTCTCAAGCTGTGAAATCGGGAGCCTTTGATCTTGATCTTGGCATCATTAATGGCGCCTGTAAGCTCGTACTTCGCCCTGTCGCAGTAGAGATATGAGTCGGATAGATTCTCTTTGTTGAACTCTTTTAAAGCCAGGACGTAGAAGTCATAGCTGTCTTTTATGTCAATGGAACTCCGGTGGGCTGCTTGGAGCATGCGGTCCAATCTTTTGAGGTCCACTTCCACCTCAGAGCATGATTCCGGGATAGTGCAAGCTTTAGAGTTCACAATATAATTACTTACTAAATTAATATATATAGTTTTCGTGCCAGACAAGGTCTATACATAATTAAAATAATTTTAATAACTTTGAATTCTTGATTCTGAACTAAAATGAGGTTATATTTCGATTGATCTAACGGATGCCAAATAGATCGGGAAAAATATTGAGTTCTCCTATCCTTGCTTCAACCCGTCATAGCCATCTTCCTCGCCTGTCTTATCTGCCGGAGGAGCTTTTCCTTTAAAGAGCCTTTATGCCCACCACTGGCGGATATGCCAGCCTTCTCCTGTATTGCTATGTGATGGATCTCGTCTATCATGCTCTCGGCGATGCTACAGCATTCATCTATTCCATGGTTCAAGGCGTGATTATCTTTAACCATTTTTTTCATATGTACTAATTGCACATCTTAATTAAAAAATTTTCCCATCGTTGAAAATAACTGATCTCCTAACATCATAACATTTTTGGCCTTGCTGAAATCTTAAAAATTTTGAATAATCTGAAAAATCGCCTCAAAGCGGTCTCTCTTCTGCCACCGCTTGCGGTTCATTCCGGAGGTCATACTTTAATACCTCGTGGAATAATTATATGCTATGTTTGAAGATCAGATCTTCTGCCCCACCTGTGGCGCGAATACGGAACATGCTTTGATAAAATCCGGGCAGGAGAACCTAGTGCGATGCGTTGATTGCGAGACCGTTCATTCCGTCATGAAAGAACGCGAGCGGCTCGTCAATTTGAAGGTAATAGTCAGCAAAGATGAGCAATCCATGCCCTATTTCATCAATATCCCTGCCAAGGAAGTGTTGAGGGTAGGAGATGAGCTCCTAGTGGATGACGCCTCTGCCGATGTGGTGATGACTCAGATCGCATCTATCGAGACGGATCGGAGGGTAAACATGGCTCCTGCCGAGGCCATAAAGACCGTCTGGGCCAGGGCGACGGACGAGGTACCTCTAAAAATTTCCGTATTCCGAAATGGCTTGAGCCACTCGCTCAAAATCACAGTTCAGGGAGATGAAACCCTGGAGATGGGCGAGGTGAGAACGGTTGAAGGATTCAAATTCCGCATAGTCAAGATCAAGCTTCGCGATGAGGGCTTTGTCGATAGAGCTGAAGCTAAAGACATAGTCCGGGTTTGGGGTCGGGAGATTTGAACAAGGAATACCTTCTCGATGATCTGCGCGAACTCGTGAGCGAACCGGTTATCATAGCCATGTCCCGGGTTCCTAGAGAGCTTTTCGTGCCCGGGCATCTTGAAGGGAGGGCATACGATGACACTCCCCTTCCCATCGGACTCAACCAGACTATCTCCGCGCCGCACATGGTGGCCATAATGTGCGAGCTTCTGGACCTCTCGTCCGGAATGAAGGTTCTGGAAGTGGGTGGAGGGAGCGGCTATCATGCCGCGGTAATGGCGGTTCTCGTGGGCCCAACGGGACACGTCTATTCTGTAGAGCGTAAGCCGGAGCTTGTAGTCCTGGCCAGAGAAAATCTGGAAAAGGCCAAAATCGCCAATGTCACTATGGTGGAGGCCAACGGTAGCCTGGGCCTGCCCGAGCATGCTCCCTACGACCGCATAAGCGTGGCGGCAACCGCGCCGCAAATTCCAGAGTCGCTCAAGCAGCAGCTCGACCTGGGCGGCAAGATGGTCCTGCCTGTGGGCTGCGACCGCCAGGAGCTTCTCCTGGTAACGAAAAAGGATCATGGCTTCGAAGTGGAGGAGAAGATGGGGGTGATCTTTGTTCCACTCATAGGAGTTGAGGGGTTCAAAGAACAGCAGATCTAATATATCCGCGCGAATCATGACTTTTGTGAGATGAAGCCAATAGCAATCATCATCATGGACGGCTTCGGCATAAGCCCGATCGAGAAGGGCAATGCCGTTGCCCGGGCCTGCAAGCCTAACCTGGAGCGATTCTGGAAGAATTATCCTACCACAACACTAGGCGCTTCCGGCCTGGCCGTAGGCCTGCCGCGTGGCCAGATGGGCAACTCCGAGGTGGGGCATCTAAACCTTGGTGGCGGCAGAATCGTCTATCAGGACTATACCAGGATCAGCCTGGCTGTGGAGAACGGCAGCTTTGGCCGAAATCCTGTCCTGCTGGAGGCCATGGCGAAGGCAAAGGGCGGTAAGATGCATCTCATCGGTCTTCTCTCGGACGGAGGCGTGCACAGCCACAACACTCACCTTTATGCCCTCCTGGAGATGGCCCGAAAACAGGATATTAAGAACGTTTTTGTCCATGCTATTCTCGATGGCAGGGATGTCCCTCCCCAGAGTGCCCTGACCTATTTCCGGGAGCTGGAGGCGAAGTTCGAGCAGATAGGCACGGGCAAGGTGGCGACGGTAAGCGGCCGCTACTACACCATGGACCGGGACCGGCGCTGGGATAGGGTCGAGAAAGCCTACCGGTGCCTGACTGATGGTGTGGGCTACAGGGCAGAGACGGCAAAGATCGCAGTGGAAAACGGCTACGAGCGAGGCGAGAATGATGAGTTTCTCCAGCCGACTGTGGTCGATGGCGACGGACTGGTGCAGGATGGGGACAGCATCATCTTCTTTAATTTCCGGCCCGACAGAGCACGCGAGATAACAAGAGCCTTTGTTGATCCAGGGTTCACTGATTTTCCCACAAAACCGATGCAGATTCATTACACCTGCATGACACAATACGATGCCGGCCTTAATGTACCCATTGCTTTTCCGGCGCAAAACCTGGGCGACACCCTTGCACAGGTCATAAGCCGCGCCGGGATGCGGCAGCTACGTATCGCCGAGACGGAAAAATATGCCCATGTCACCTACTTCTTCAATGGCGGCAAGGAACTGCCCAATCCTGGAGAGGATCGCGCTCTCATACCTTCGCCGAAAGTTGCTACCTATGACCTGCAGCCAGAGATGAGCGCCCGCCTGGTTAGGGATGAGTTGATGGGTCGCATCGATTCCGGCAAGTACGACTTCATCGTTCTCAATTTTGCCAATCCCGATATGGTGGGCCATACCGGCATATTCGACGCGGCTGTGCAGGCGGTCGAGGTAGTGGACGGCTACGTGGGTGAGATCGTGGACGAGATCCTCAAGAAGGGGGGCTCAGTTCTGCTCACTGCAGATCACGGCAACGCAGAAAAGATGATCGATCTGACTACCGGCCAGCCGCATACCGCTCATACTACAAATCCTGTGCCCTTCTCGCTGATAATAGATGACGGCATAAATTACCGCCTGCGCGAGGACGGCATTCTGGCGGATGTCGCGCCGACCGTATTGCAGCTTATGCATATACCGCAACCTCTGGCGATGACGGGAAAGAGCCTCATCATATAGGAAAAATTCTTGAGGGATTCGTGAAACTGTCACAGAAATACTGCGGAAAAAGGAGCAAGCTCAATTTCCCTGTGGAGAACGACGAATGCATTTACTGGAAGGATCAAGAGGACGGCCTTCTTGGGTATTGCCTGCATCCCGAAGCCCGACCCGGTGAGCCATGCATTCTGGATGTTGTTGACTATTGTCGTCTCAGGGATCCACCAATGGTCATGGAGCCGCATTCAGTCCATAAATGCGTGATCTGTGGTAATACTATGAGTTCTGATGAATATGAGGCCGATGGCTGCATTTTATGTGGTTCCAATGCCGAGCCTTTGGTCTGCTCGGAGTCTTATGATGTGCGCGACCGGGAGTGAAGAACCCTGGCCTCTGGAGATACGAAGCTTGAAGAAGACCATGTTCCTACCATGTTCCTGTCGAAGAACGAGCTTTTGGAAAGCATTTAATACGCTGCGGGACTTATTAGACACGTTTTAGGACGGGATAAATGATGCCAGAAGAAATCCTCCAGCCGGATACGAAATACCTCATGGATTTGCTAAAAAAAATCATAAGTTTTAAGACCGTCGCTCCTCCCGGGAACTGCTATCAAGAGATTGTGGATTGGCTTGAGCCTATTTTCAAAGATATGGGCTTCAAAACCGAGAAGCTGATCATGCCGGAAGAAGTCTTCGCAGCCAAATGCAGCGACCCGAGGCTGGTGGGCGATCGCTTCAATCTACGGGCAGATCTGTTTGTAGGTGCCGAAAAGACGCTGGTGATCTATGCCCATCTGGATGTAGTTCCGGCAGAGGGAAATTGGGATACGGACCCCTTCCAGGTGGTGCAGAAGAACGGAAGAGTCTATGGAAGGGGCGTTTCTGACTGCAAGGGATCTATCGCTGCCTTAATTGCCGCTTTGAAGGTGCTCCTGGAGAACGGCAAGCCGAAGTACAATCTCTCTGTTCTCTTGACCACGGATGAAGAAGTGGGCGGCTACTCCGGCCTCTGCTATATCACTGACAGGGGCCTGGTTAAGGGAGATCTGATGCTCTGCATGGACGGCTTTTCCGATGATGTGGTCATAGGCAGCAACGGCATCATAACCTGGGATGTGGTAGTGCATGGCCGGTCGTCTCACAGCGGTTCCAGTTTCCTAGGCGTAAATGCTGTGGAAAGGTCGATACCTGTCATGGAGACGCTCATGGACCTCAAGAAGGTAATACAGGCGAGAAGGTCTAATCTCCCGGCGAGCTCCGCCTTTGAAGCCGTGGGCCTTAAAAACCTCATGCCGATGCTCAATATAACCATGATCAATGGGGGCATCAAAGAGAATATCGTGCCGGACAGGTGCGTTTTGCGGGGGGACCGGCGGGTGATACCCGAGGAGAGCATGGAAGAGGCCATGTCTGAGATCGAGAGGACCTTGAAACCACTGGATATCGAGTTTGATCTGAAGTTTTATCCAGGCTATCCACCCATGAGCGTGAATCCTGACCATGTCTGGGTAACTGAAGTTCGGGAGGCTGTGAAAAAAGGCATGGGAAACATGCCGCGCCTATCAGGTGCGCAAGGAAGCCTGGACCAGGCCTATGCCACGGAGAAGACCCGCATTCCCACCTGCGTCTACGGCGTGGGCCGGCAGCTGGAGAGCAATGCCCATGGTCTGAACGAGAATGTGCGCATTGCTGATCTGGAGGGATTCGCTCGATTCCTCATCGAACTCATCCGGGCGGAATGATCTGACAATCCCAACAGACCTAACGATTTCCAGGCAATTAGGGCGGTTTCCGAAGTCCTAACATACTCGAGAAAAGATCCCCAATGAAGGTCATATCTATAGTCGGAACTAAGAAGACCGGAAAGACCACTCTGGTCACTTCCCTGGTCAGCTCGCTTGCCAGGCACGGAAAAGTGGGGACGATCAAGAATATGGTCACCCATCCAGTGGACAGCGGCGACACCAAGCGCCACTTCGATGCCGGAGCTGATGTGGTCATAGGTCTCGGAGAGGCAAGGCTCAAAGTGACGCGAGAGCGGGGCGACCTGGATTCCGCTTTAGCCGATCTGCTGGCTGAGGGGGTGGACTATGCGATTGTGGAAGGCTTCAAGCACAGCCGTCTTCCCAAGATCGCGATGTCCGACATCGATGTGCCCAATATAGTGCGGAGGGTGAGGCTCAAGGACCTGGATGAGGGGCTGGTGGAGGAGCTGACAGAGATGATTCTGGGAATGGAGGACTACGACCAACAGTTGAGTCCCAAAATTATTTAGCCTTTCAGAACCGTAAAGGTGCAGCCACAGAGATTGCGCGTGGTCAGCTTTTTCATTTATTCGAAAATCTTATAGGCTGGTCCAACGATACAGGGATATTCTTAAGACGGAAAGAAGCTTGAGAGAATTAGCCAAAGGCGCAGCGAGGTGATTTTATGCCAACGAGTAAAAAACAGCTGGAAAAACTGAACAAAGTGAAGAAGGCCAAGGCAGAAGTGCTCACGAAGCAGGCCGCTTTGGGTGACCAATCCGCTAAGAAGAGGCTCAAGAAGCTCGAGAAGAAGATCAAGTGAGCCACTTGGCTCTTTCATATATTTTTATTTTATTTTTAAATATATAATATAAACATATATAAATAATTCAACATCCGTGAAACCAGGGCGGACGCAAAATAAATTCAGGACTCTACAAGGACTACGACCAACAGAAAACTTAAACATGAGTGACTACATTCACTGATCCAGTAGGAGATGAATTAAAATGGCTGATTGCGAACTATGCACCCGTGCTCGACCACTGCTGTTTCCCATTAAGGCCCCTGTCCATAATCTGACTTATCCCGAGGGCGCATACAAGGGCGTATGCGACATATGTCTCGATCATCTGGAGAAAGGCTGGCAGGAGCGCTTTGGGCCGAAGCCTGAAGATAAGAAATAGAATGATAATATTTATACCTCAATATTTTCAAAAACATTTTTTTTGCACCGATCGTCACAAGACTCACAAAAGCCAGCAATTAGCGTAAGCTATGGTATGAGACAAAGATCATGAGGATGCAAAAAGAGGAGAAGATTGTAGTGGTGTTGCTCCTCATGGCCATGGGGTCTCTGGCCATTGCATTCTGGACATTCAGCCCGGAAGAGGGCACTGGCGACCGCGTCGCGGTAAGAGAGGCCGCCAGCCTCTACGTGGAGGGCTTGGTCCTAGAGATGAAGCCTACTAGCACGGGAGGCAACCTGCTTCTCCGATTGGACTCAACGCCTCTTTCTGTATTCGTTCCCGCGGGCTCGGGCGCGGGTGAGGTCCAGAAGAAAGTCCGTGCTGGCGATCGCGTCAGGATCAGGGGAACGGTTTCCGTGTTTCAGGGAACGGAGGAGATCAAGGTAGAACGGGCTATTGATGTGGAACTCGTGAACTAAGCGGAAAGCGTCTCTTTTATTATATGTTCCAATTTCCTGATTCTTGAAGTCCGATACCTCAAATAGCGTTAAATGACGTTCGATTCTAAATGCAGCAGTCTCGATCTGTGATACTGTCGCTTGTTATTGAATTAGGTTCAATGAAATCCTTTAAATATCAGCGATAGAAGATTATCATTATTTTATTTGATGATTTAGGCGGACGAATTAGGATCTGAGGAATGATGGATCTATGCAGAAGAAAAAGGTAGCTAAATCAGCAATATTCTTCATGGCAACTATGGGCATACTGATTTCAACCTGTATATTCAGCTTGCTCGTCTCCGGTATTCAATCACATCGTTCCCTAATACCCGGCTCCTCATCCGAAGCTGGACCACTGGCATTTGTCTTATCTCTTTTTGTCCTCTTTCTAATTGCTTTATTTTGCATTTCTATTATTATATTCATTCAACAGAATATACCATTTCAAAATAACATTCACCCTTCTTTCGCGAAAAAAATTATTTCTCTCTTTGTCTCATTTTCGGTTAAAATCAAAGTATATTTTTTTATAATGATATTAACTATTAAATTCTTCGGAGTCCATCCATGGGTCACAGGCATCTTATCTCTCGGCCTTTTCCTCTTCGTGATCCTGACCTTCATTATTTTGCTATTCCTCAGCGAAATTCCGCATTTTTCCGAATTCAGATATCTAACATTGTGGATATCTCGATTGAGTGGAGAGATTTATGGCTGGCTGGAGAGCGGGTGGCGGCCTCCTGTCGTAAGGCTCTCGGATGTGCTGATCATCGTGTGGATCGTTGAGGTCCTTTTCTATCACCTTGAATCTTCCTGGGCAGAGCCTTTTCTAAATGCGACGCTATATAAAGCGACAATAATTGAAGAACCTCGGACTCTCACCTCTATTCTTTGGATGACCGTTAATGAGAGGCTATTTGGATTCACATTAATTGAAGAACAGGCACTGGGATCAAATCCCATTTTCTGGGCGATCTCCGGCATATCCGCTGTGATTTGGCTCTATTGGAAGGAGATCATAGGGATCTGGTTTCTCCTGGAGGTCGTCGGCTTTGCCCAGAGGGCTTCTCATCAGCTGGTCATAGAGGAGGTTGTGGACTACACGAATCATGACAACAAGTCGTATGATTTTGAAAAATCCAAATCCAATCCTGACGGCAAGTCGTCTGATGAGGAAAAGTCCAAATCCATTACTTTTGGGCTGTCTGATCTTCTGCGGACAAAGCTCGTCAGGATAAGTGAACTCTACCGGTTCGTGGACGAGCAACGGGCCATCCCCTCGGAGCCTGGAGCTGGCAGACCCATAGATGCCACCATAAAAGCTGAGGATGTCAGCGGATTATTAACCAGCACAGTTAGTACTGATTCAAAGTTCGAACTGGGTCCTTTCAGCATACCTGCCAGCACTGTAGCTGGCTTAATAGGGCTTATGTTGCGAGGACCCAGGATCGTCGTGGGTCTACATGTAAAAGAAGAAGACGATAAGAACGTGGATGATAAGGAAAAGAAAAAGACATTCTTCCTAACGGCTCATATGACTAGCGGCAAAAAGACATACAGCTGGTTTGTGGACAGCCCTGAGCCTTTGGACGATGATAATCACTCTCAAAAGACACGTACCATTGATGACATGGTAACTGAGTTGGCCCAAAGAATTTTCGCGAACCTCTCTTCCGAGGGATCAGATCCATTACCCTGGAAGGCAGCCTGGTACTTCAATGAAGGTTTGAGGGCCTATCGAGATTGCCTGCATACAAATACGCGGCGCAGATTCTTCCTCAAAAAGGCCGAAAAGAATTTCATAGAATCCCTGGGAGAAAAGGACGATTCCAGCCCTACATATTACAACCTTGGAGTAGTTTATACTGAATTAGAGCAGAAGGATGCTGCCGAAGCGGCATTTTCTAAGGCCATAGAGACGAATAGGAAAGACTGGCAGGCGTATTACGCTCTCGCACTTAATATCTTCGAGAGATATAAAAATCATGAGGACTCCGAAGAATCATCTAGAGGTCATAACGGACAGAACAACGAATTCTGCAAAATGCGTCCCATTAAGACTCCATATAAGTTTAGCTGGGATGAAATTCCTAAGAAGGACGAAGAAAGGTTCAAAAAATTTTTAGCCAATGAATTCGATATTGATTGGGCAGAAGCTGCAATAGTTGAAAAAATTGATCATAATAATGCCCTCAAATTATCTAATGAAAATAAATCCCTTATGCTAAAACGTAATGATAAAAATTTTGAAGTAATCCTCGAAATTGATGGCAGAACCTGCAAATTCATAGCGGAATTAGATAATGATATTCGAAACATATACTGGATTCCTGAAGACAAAGAGCTTATTAAGAAGCGGTATCATGAGGCTGTGAGTTTGTGTAGGCATGTAATTCGCCTCCTGAGTGATGATGCCAGCTTCCTGAATAAAGATTACGCTAATCTGGCCAAAGTGCACAACTTGATTGGAGACATTCACGGAGAGCTCTCTCGGCATATGGATAAAGGGGTCAATTTAGGTGAGGCAATAAAGAATTGCGAAATTGCAGTTTGTCATTCCTGGAGAGCTCTTTTAGAAGCCGAGATGAGAAGTGACGATGTCCAGAATAAAACTAATATTGCCAGCGAATGTTTGATTGATGCAGCATTTTTCCATTTAAATAGATATAAATCGACATTGGATGGAAAGCCTGCAATAGAAGCAGAGAAACTGCTAAAACAAGCCTTATCTATAAACCCGGCTGACGCAAACTTATATCTCGAGCTGGGCAGGAGCTATTGTTCTCGCAAAGATCGGAAATATTTTGGCCGTGCCATAGAGATGTACAAGTCTGCACTCCAGGTGTCTCCTGAAGACTCTAAGTTCTGGGCTCCTCTCGCGAAAGCCTATCTTCGTAAAGAAGATCGCAGCAAAGCACAGAACGCGATCGATAATATCGTACTTTATGGTCCAAAGGCATCAAGCGGTGTTCTTAAAAAAGCGGCTGAAGTATGTGATGAATTTAATCCAGGAAATTCACTTCGCCTAAGAAGGGCGGCATTGCTGGCCGAACTTGATGCATTCCGTGAGAAAAAGAAATGCTCTGTTATTAAAACGAGATTAGATATAGCTGACAATTGCGATCCAGGAAATAGGGAAAATGATATTGCATGGGAATTCAGTCAATTGGCGCTTACGCTAAAGCACTTATGCAAAAAATTAAAGGAAGACGATGTTTACGAGTATGGTCGATTATGGAAAGATGAAAATGGTACTGATGTTTGGTCATCAGATGAAAATGGCACCGATTTTTGGTCATTAGATGAAAAAGGTACTGAAATTTGGTCATTATCGGTACCTATTCCGAATGGCCCTATGCTCTATTTAATGAACTTGTCCAACATAGCAGCAGAAAATGAGGATAAAAAAATCCAAAAGGCAATTAGAATATTAAAATCTAAGCTGAAGTTTAATGATAACGAATATGGATTTGAAAATGAATTGAGCGTAGAATGTAACAAATCATGGAAATCTGAAAATGATATTCATATAGACGATTATGATCGATTATGCAAGGAACATTGCTTGACTCTTCAGGTGATTGATTGGGAGAGGTTACAGGACAAACAAGCATTATGGCATTTAAATTTTGTGGCCAATCCTGAGGAAGAATGCAATTTAGGCAGACTTGAAGAAAAAATCAAGGAAAATTTTGAGAAAATCAAAGAAAACAACAGAGGTTCGCCAATCAAATCCAAAGCCTACGTTCAAGAGCTTTCGCATTTCTTGATCGAACAAGGTAAACTCTATCAGGAATATGATAAGCATGAAAAAGCCAAATCCTGTTTTGATGAAGCCATCAGATTGTTGGAATGTTCATATCCCGAGGAAATTAAGCGGTACCATTTGCAGGCCTCACTGGCAAAATCCCTTTCTGAAATAACGAAGGAATCCGCTCTCGAAGCAAAAGATGGGTCCAAAGAACTCGCGCTCAAAGAAGCACAGAAAGCAAGGAAGCTCGATCCACTGAGCTATCTCGAGCATCAAACATTGGGCGAGATCTTTTGCGATCTGGAAGAATTCAATTACGGCCTTGAAGAATACGACTATGCTCTCTCCTGGAAACCTAGCGACCCAGATATCCTTTTTGCGATAGGGCGAAATTACTTGAACCGTGCGGAAAAATGTTCTAAGAAAGGCGGGAGGAAGAAAGAGCTTGAATTGGCGGCCAAAAATCTGAATGAGGCCCTTGAGCTATATGATAAAGATAAGATCAAACAGAGAGGAAAGACGCGATATTGCCTGGGAAAAGTATACCTCAATTCAGGTGAATACTATGAAGCGATCCCACATTTCAGGATCTTGTATAACTTGAAGTTAGATAAAGGCGAAACTGGAGAATCTAGCAGTTGGCTGATCTCGGCTCTGCAACTGGGCCGGGCCTATCTCCATATCAAGGCTTATGACGAGTGCGATGAGTTATTTGGACGGATAATGGAGAATTTTAACGAAAACGAACTCAATGAAAACAAACTCAATGAGTTGATTGGGGAACCATTTGAGGACCCAATGCTGCTGGGCGAACTCTTGGCCTGGGCTTGTCTGGGCAAATCCTTCTCCTTTGCCGAACGCAATCAGGAACTTGGTGAAATCAAAGATGGCGATAGCACCATGCGGGCCATGAATTACCTCGAAAAATTGAAGAATAATGTTAAAATAAGACATCTAGAGAGCAGAAAGCGCCGATCAATAGCCCAATGTGAGGCATGCCAAGGCCTGATTTATTATAAGAAAGACAAAATCGATCCGGCGATTCGCTTACTATCGAGATCTATTTCAGAAAGCGCCGAATCTGTTTCCTATCTGCATCTAGCAAGGGCCTATAAACGAAAGCTGGAACTCTTGAAGCCTGACGACAAGGAGGACATGCGACTATTTATCAAGAGGAAAGCCCTCATATGCTGTCAACGGGCCATCGATCTGGATTTCAAGGGCGATTGCACAGAGAGTGCAAAGAAGCTGAAGGAGGAGATCGGCGAGGAAGACGCAAAGGAGCCTCCTGAGGAAGAAGGAGAGAAGGCCACTATCAGTCTAGAAGGCAATGCTAAAGGGACTGTGTCCTGGAAGAAGCCGCCTGAATAAGAGAACCAAAAGAAGCGAATGATCCGTCTTAATTGATCCTTGGACAAATGGGATTGCATAAACTCCTGGATTTAGCTCGAAGCCAGCGCAATTGCTAATGATGAAACCATCCTCTTCGCATCGAGGAATTCTTTTAAATCATCTTAATGAGTTAGTCCAAAGTAGGTTCATGCAAGAAGCAAGGAGTGAAAAATGAAAGCTCTCGTCTTCGGCGGCACAGGCAAGATCGGCTCAGCTGTGGCCTTGGATCTGGCAAGGTTTGGCGGAGCCGAAACAATCGGCATCGTGGGCCGGAGCCAGGATGCGCTGCAAAAGACCCGAGACTGGATAGGCTGTGAAAAGGTCGCCGCCCATCTTCTGGACATCAACGATGCCCGCAGAGTTCGAACTCTCATGAAGGAGTACGATCTGGGGATTATCGCCCTGCCCGACAGGAGGAGCAGCTACAAAACCATCGAGACCGCCATTGGTTCCGGCCTCGATGTGGTGGATATCCTGGAGGAGTACCACCGCCGGCCTGACCCTTACGAGACGGAAGGACTGGAGGTCCCTCTGGGCATGAGCCTGGCGGGTTACGGAGAATCTCTGCACCGCAGGGCTTTGGATAGCGGTGTAACGCTGCTGGATGGCATGGGATTTGCACCGGGTCTGAGCAATATCACTCTGGGTGAAGGAATAAGGAAGGTCGACGCGAATCGGGCGGTCGCTCGTGTGGGCGGTATTCCCTGTCCTGCCGCTGCGGCTCGTCATCCTCTGCAGTATATGATCACATGGTCCTTCGATCACGTGCTGCGCGAGTATATGGTTAAGGTTCGATTATTGGAGGATGGCAAGGCCAAAGAAGTGGACGCTACCTCAGGTCGCGAGAGCTTCCGTTTCCAGGAATGTGGGCGGGATGAGGAGCTGGAGTGCGCCATAACTCCCGGCATGCCCAGTTTTCTATACACCCACAGGCATCTAACCAGCTTCTCTGAGAAGACCATTTGCTGGCCTGGCCACTGGCAGGCTATCGATAGACTGAAGGAATGCGGTCTCCTGGACATCGAGCCCGTAAAATTTGCCGGCCAGGCCATATCGCCCAGGGAATTCTTTTTAAGTCTGATCGAGCCGAGGCTGCGACCCCTGGCAGGGGACGAGGACGTCTGCGTCATGTGGAACACAGCCTGGGGCCCGCAGGGGCAGGCGGACTATTTCATGTGGACGGGCGCGGACGGCGCGAATGGCCTCTCTGCCATGGCCAGAGTGACAAGCTCTTCTGCAGCAATCGCAGCCAGGCTGCTGGCGAAGGGCGAGATTCGGGAGAAGGGGATTGTGGCTCCCGAAGAAGCACTCAAGGGTAATGCCTATGAAGTGTTCATGAAAGAGCTAAAAGAGAGAGAAATAACGGTTGTGGAAAGAATATTGCCCATACAGGCTTAACGGCTATAATGAAGATGACGATAATAACGCTTCTCAGCGACTTTGGCTCTTTCTACCCGGCGCAGATGAAGGGCGTGATCCTGAGCCGGCTCCAGGGAAAAGCCCGGGATATAACCTTCGTGGACATCGCCCACGACATTCCTCCCCAGGATGTTCTCGCCGGTGCTTTCGCTCTGCTCTCCACAGTCCCGTATTTTCCGAAAGGCACCATCCACATCGCAGTGGTGGATCCAGGCGTGGGAACAGAGGGGCTGGGCCTGGTTGTGGAGAGTGGTGGCCATATTTTCATCGGCCCGGATAACGGCCTGCTTCTGCCCGCAGCCCGCTCGCTCGGGACTCCGACGGCTTACAAGATCCGAGCTCCATTTGCGGCCTCCAACACCTTCCATGGCCGGGATGTATTCGCGCCGGTGGCGGCTCAGATGGCAACGGGCCAAAGCCCGGGCAGCATAGGGCCAAGGGTCAGGCCCAGGGACCTGAACTTCGGAGACGGGAAGAAGACGGATGGAGGAATCGAAACCACAATCATCTATGTGGATCGGTTCGGCAACCTCATACTGAATATGCAGAAGCTTCCCGGGGTTGATGTCTGTCTCAAGGGAGTAAAGCTGAAACGAGTCAGGACCTATGCCGAAGGTCGTAGGATCGAACCGCTTATAACCATGGGAAGTCATGGCTTTGCAGAAATTGCGGTCAACCAGGGAAATGCTGCCGAGGCCTTCTGCCTCAAAGCCGGAGACCGCATTGAGCTGGAGGAGATTTAAGTTGTTTGGAATAGAGTTCGTTCCCGATGAATCCGCCTTAAAGATCGGCTACATGGCGAAGCTAGCAGAGGAAGCAGGATTTCAGAACATCTGGATCACAGACCATTATAATAATAGGGATGTATGGACCACTTTGGCAGTTCTGTCCTTGATGACCAACAAGATCCAGCTGGGAACGGGCGTCACCAATCCCTATACCAGGAATGCTGCTATCACTGCTTCCAGCATCGCCTCCATAAATGAGCTCTCAGGTGGGCGGGCGATCCTTGGAATCGGTCCGGGGGATAAAGCCACCTTTGAGAAGATGGGGATCGACTGGGACAAGCCCCTCACCCGGGTCAAGGATTCCGTGCTGGCCATCAGAGCCTTCCTGGCCCGAGAGCAGGTAAACCAGGCCGGTTTCAAGGGTGCGCAGATGGCTTTTGCCACCTCCAAAATACCAATATACATCGGCGCTCAAGGGCCCAAGATGCTGGAGTTGGCAGGCGCCATTAGCGATGGCGTTCTCATCAACGCCTCCCATCCCGATGACTTCAAGTTCGCGGTGCCAATGATCCGGCAAGGAGCAGAAAAAGCAGGCCGGAATCCGGAAGATGTGCAGGTTTGCGCCTATGCCAGCTTCAGTGCCGATAAAGATCCGGCCAAGGCCGTAAACGCCTCCAAGATCGTTGTGGCCTTCATCGTGGCCGGATCGCCTGATAATGTGCTGCAAAGGCACGGAATTGGGATGGATGAATTCAAGACGATCTCGGAAAGCATCGCCAAGTACGACTTCAAATCGGCGATGAATGCTGTGACCCCTAAGATGACTGAGGCTTTCTCCATCTCTGGAGCGCCGGCAGACTGCCGGGCACGCGTGGATGAGCTTCTCAAGACCGGAGTCACCCAGATCGTGGTGGGCTCGCCCATTGGTCCCAACAAGGAGAATGCCATCAAGCTGATTGGAAAGCAGGTCATCGGCAAATAGGGCATACGCCGCCACTTCATCAAGAGCGGATCACTTGAAAAAAAGAGATTCGTGCTCAGGGGGATTCAGGTTCATGCGTGGTCTTTACATCGGGCGCTTCCAGCCCTATCATCTCGGACACCAGGCGGTATTGGAGAAGATAGCCGACGAGGTGGATGAAATAGTAATAGTGATCGGAAGCGCCCAGGAGAGCCACACCGCCGAGAACCCCTTCACAGGCGGAGAGAGGATGGAGATGATTTATGCGGCCCTGGGAAAGGCGGACTTGAGGAAGAGGTGCATTGTCACGACCTTGCAGGATATCAATCGCAATTCACTATGGGTAACTCATCTTCGATCCATGGTCCCTTGTTTTGATGTCGTATATTCCAACAATCCCCTGGTGGTCCGGCTCTTCTCCGAAGCTAAAGTGACCGTGAAAAAGCCGCCCCTGTATCAGAGAGAGCTGTACTCCGGAACTGCCATTCGCAATTTGATGCGCCAGGATGGCAACTGGACCGATCTTGTGCCCGGCAATGTAGCCAAATTCATCCGCCAGATAAACGGCGTGGAGCGACTGTGCATTGTACCGAAGAGCGACAGCTTCGAGATGCCATCTCACGAATAGTCTTCGTTGATTATGTTTCTACGATCATGTGCATCGTATTCTCATCTCAATTTATTGGAATTTATTGGAGCTGGACTCCCATCCAATGGCCTAAAGCAAGTGCAGTCAAAGACTGATTCTGCACTGTGATCAATTTTGTCCAATGGATTCATGTCTGTCCATCCTTCAGAACAGCACGGTAGCCAGCTCTCGTCCTCACGCTTTTCCCGGTCGTGATCAGATTTCATCCGGATTTTCCTGGTTATGTTGTAGTCACCAACGTATCTTTCCTCGCTATCAGATAGAATCGCATAGTCGCCCGATCCTATCACATAATGCGAGCTGGACTGCTTGAATTTCAGATCAGCGATGCCCGTAGAATGAACATTCAATCCGTAATCGAGATCTTTGTCTTCATCGAGTTCGGCATCGAGAATTTTATCGTCAGTTGCAATAATCGTGGCGTTCAGGGACTTGGTTGAGAGTTTGAAGTTCTCCTCTTTGCTCAGTTTCGTGTTATAGAGGAATGCAGCGCCCACATTGTCCTCGCCATTGCCGATAAGTTCTTTGTCATTAATGCTTCGGCCGATGTAATCAATACTTCTGCTGGAATTTATAAATAGGGGCCATTCTGAATAAAAGTCGACAGTCCATATAGAGGTGCCTGCAGGCTTGTTAATCTCATAACCCGCGGATAAGAGTCTTGATCTCATCTTTAGCTGCTCTTCGGCATTATATTTTCCCTGATAGGCTGCAGTTCTTTCCTTGATCGTAACCCCGTTGGCAGCAACATCCTTTGAATAATGTGCATAGGGGCTGAGAACTCGTCCCTGACGTTCAACAGGAGAGATTGTACCTTCGACATAACCTGAAATGTCCATACTGAGATTGGTGCTCTGGCGAGAGATTTGCCAGGAGGATGTGTTGGTGATCACCTGGCCGGTCCAGCTTTCCGCACTCACGCAACCGATTAGTGCTGCCAAGAGGAGCATGATGTACACGATTTTATGCATTCCTTTCACCATTTTGAGATCACCCATTCGTCTCTATGGCAATGCCTCTTCCAGTAACCGTGGCATTGCCTATACCGCCCTGGCCAATAATAGAACTGTGACCGCCTGTACCCACTGCAATACCCAGGCCTACGCCACCCAAACTGGAATTTTCCGCCAGTCCATCTCCCTGAGCCGTAGCTATGCCATCTCCGCCATCAACAAAACCATCGCCGCCCGTGCCTATGCCTCCACCGAAAGCAATGCCGCCCAGAGTTACATTCTTGGCTCTGCTCAGACCATAACCCTGGCCCAGGCCGGTTCCGCCATCGGAGCCATTACCTTTGCCTCCGGTACCGATGCCAAGTCCTATAGAATAGCCGCTGAATGATTTTCCGCTGCCGAGGCTTGTAGCTGAATCCAGGTTATACGCAGTGGTATTTTTTCCGGAATTTATAGTGCCATTTCCATCCGGGTCGGGATTGGGATGGCTGCTCACCGGGCCGTTGTACAGTCCGCTAGCTTTGCTTGCTCCCCAGCCGATTCCAGTACCGTTGCCACCGTTCATACCAGAACCGCCCGTACCCACGGCGACACCCAACCCGATGCCACCTACAACCGAGCCTTCTGTTGAGCCGCTGCCGTATGCCCGTGCTATTCCCTCGCCGCCTGTGGCATTGGTGCTGGATCCACCTGTTGCAACCGATACTGCGGCTCCGATGCCACCCACCGGCGTTCTCGATGAACTCCCGTTGCCATAGGACGTAGATTTGCCAAAGCCGCCATCTGCATTATCCGAATCTCCGCCTGTTCCAACTGCCACTCCCAGTCCTATTCCGCCGAAATACTTGGTGTTGGTCGCGTTGCCTTCACCCTGGCCATAAGCCTCGCCGGAGCCGGCGCCTTGCAGTCCATCTCGACCTGTGCCAACTCCTACGCCAATTCCTATGCCGCCCGCGGTGCTATTCTGCGTACTTCCGATGCCGGTACCCGATCCAAATCCCGATCCCCCCACACCGCCGTTGCTCTTTCCACCGGTTCCTATCCCTACGCCTACACCAAAGCCGTTGAACGATGTGCCGTTGCCTGTTGAGGTTCCGGAATCCAGGTTATCGGCACTGGTGTTGTTGCCCGATTCTTTGACCTTATCGGCGCTGGGAATAAACGATGTCTGGTTCTCGGAGACATTACCCTGCGATCCGGAATATAGACCTGTACCGCTGCCAGTACCCTTGCCGATGCCAGTACCGTTGCCACCGTTCACACCAGAACCGCCGGTGCCGACTGCCACACCTAAGCCGATGCCGCCCACAATCGAGCCTTCTGTTGAGCCGTTGCCGTATGCCAGTGCTATTCCCTCGCCGCCTGTGGCATTGGTGCTGGATCCACCTGTTCCAACCGATACTGCGGCTCCGATGCCGCCTACCGGAGAGCCGGAAGAGCTGCCATTACCGTAAGATGTAGCCTTGCCCAGGCCGCCATTGCCATTCTCGGAATTGCCGCCTGTTCCCACAGCCACTCCCAGCCCGATTCCGCCGAAGTACTTGGTGTTGTTCGCGTTTCCTTCGCCCTGGCCATAAGCCTCGCCGGAGCCAGCGCCTTGCTTTCCATCCCGACCTGTGCCAACTCCTACGCCAATTCCTATACCGCCCGCGGTACTATTTTTCGTGCTGCCAACGCCGGTACCCGATCCAAATCCCGATCCCCCCACACCGCCGTTGCTCTTTCCACCGGTTCCTATCCCTACGCCTACACCAAAGCCGTTGAAGGAAGTTCCGTTGCCTGTTGAGGTACCGGAATCCAGGTTATTCGAGTTGGTGCTATTGCCCGATTCTTTGACCTTATTGGCGCTGGGAATAAACGATGTCTGGTTCTCGGATACATTGCCCTGCGAGCCCAGGTAAAGACCTGTCCCGATGCCCGTACCCTTGCCGATTCCAGTACCATTGCCACCGTTCACACCAGAACCTCCGGTGCCGACTGCCACACCTAAGCCGATGCCGCCCACAATCGAGCCTTCTGTTGAGCCGTTGCCGTATGCCAGTGCTATTCCCTCGCCGCCTGTGGCATTGGTGCTGGATCCACCTGTTCCAACCGATACTGCGGCTCCGATGCCTCCTACTGGTGTGCCTGATGAACTCCCGTTGCCATAGGACGTAGCTTTGCCCATGCCGCCGTCAGCATTATCAGAATCTCCGCCTGTTCCAACGGCCACACCTAAGCCGATTCCGCCGAAGTACTTGGTGTTGTTCGCGTTTCCTTCGCCCTGGCCATAAGCTTCGCCTGATCCGGCTCCCTTTGTGCCGTCTCTGCCGGTGCCCACTCCTACACCAATTCCTATTCCGCCAGCGGTGCTGTTCTGCGTGCTGCCAATGCCGGTTCCTGATCCAAATCCAGATCCACCCACACCGCCGTTGCTCTTGCCGCCTGTGCCTATTCCTACACCGACACCAAAGCCGTTGAACGATGTGCCATTGCCTGCTGAGGTGCCGGAATCAAGATTATCGGCACTGGTGTTATTGCCCGATTCTTTGACTTTATCGGCGCTCGGAATAAACGATGTCTGGTTCTCGGATACATTGCCCTGCGATCCGGAATATAGACCTGTGCCGCTGCCAGTACCCTTGCCGATTCCAGTACCGTTGCCACCACTAATTCCAGAGCCACCGGTGCCGACTGCCACACCCAGGCCGATACCGCCTACGACCGAGCCTTCTGTTGAGCCGTTGCCGTATGCCTGTGCTATTCCCTCGCCGCCTGTGGCATTTGCGCTGGATCCACCTGTTCCAACTGATACTGCGGCTCCGATGCCGCCTACCGGTGTTCCGGAAGAGCTGCCATTGCCGTAAGATGTAGCCTTGCCTAGGCCGCCATTGCCGTTCTCGGAATTGCCGCCTGTTCCAACAGCCACTCCCAGCCCGATTCCGCCGAAGTACTTGGTGTTGGTCGCGTTGCCTTCGCCCTGGCCATAAGCTTCGCCTGATCCGGCTCCCTTTATGCCGTCTCTGCCAGTGCCGACACCTACGCCAATTCCTATGCCGCCTGCGGTGCTATTTTGCGTTCTGCCAATGCCGGTACCCGATCCAAATCCAGATCCTCCCACACCGCCGTTGCTCTTTCCGCCGGTTCCTATTCCTACACCTACACCAAAGCCGTTGAAAGAGGTGCCGTTGCCTGTTGAGGTGCCGGAATCAAGATTACCCGCATTAGTGTTGTTGCCCGATTCTTTGACCTTATCGGCGCTGGGAATAAACGATGTCTGGTTCTCAGAGACATTGCCCGAAGATCCTGAGTATAGACCTGTCCCGATGCCCGTACCCTTGCCGATTCCAGTACCATTGCCTCCGTTCACCCCAGAACCGCCGGTGCCTACTCCTACACCGATTCCTATGCCTCCCACTACAGAGCCATTCGAATCGCCGCTCGCCGTAGCCTTGGCAAATCCTTCGCCTCCAGTGGCATTGCCGCTGGAGCCTCCTGTTCCCACAGAGACCGCGAGGCCGATACCGCCAACTGGCGATTTAGATGAGCTGGCATTGCCAATAGATGTTGCATGTCCAGCTCCGCCATTGCCGTTCTCAGAGCTGCCGCCTGTGCCAACTGCTGCACCCAGGCCAATGCCACCGAAGTACTTGGTGTTGTTCGCACTTCCTTCACCCTGACCAAATGCCTCACCGGAACCGGCTCCTTCAACACCATTCCGTCCGGTGCCGATTCCCACTCCTATGCCAACGCCACCAATGGTGCTATTCGTGGTTCTGCCAATGCCAATGCCAGATCCAGTGCCTGAGCCTCCGATGCCGCCATTGCTCTTGCCGCCAGTGCCGATGCCTACGCCGACTCCATAGCCATTAAACGAGGTACCATTGCTGATAGACGTCGCCGAATTCACATTATTGGACTTGGTATTATTTGCGGAGTTCTTGACCCTGTCAACATCCGGAATAGATGAAGTCTGATTCTCGGATGAATTGACTGACGTTCCTTTGTACATCCCTGATCCTATGCCAATGCCTTTGGCGATTCCGCTGCCATTTCCGCCAATAATTCCAGAGCCGCCAGTTCCCACGGCAACGCCAAGGCCTATTCCGCCCACTTCAGAATTTAGCCCAGTGCCATTTCCATAAGCCTCAGCCAGGCCCGAGCCGCCGTTTCCGCCATTTCCATTGCCACCAACCGCGACGGCAACTGCAACTCCAATTCCACCCACTTCGGTTCCATTTGCTGTTCCGTTTCCTGATGCACTGGCCTTGCCTTCGCCACCGCTTCCGCCGGTTCCCTTAGCACCAATGCCCACGGCAACTCCTACTCCAATGCCACCAACTTTTCCCTTTTCAGCTTCACCGATTCCCTGCCCGATTGCACTCCCTGATCCACCGTTAAGGCCCTCGCCGCCAATGCCCACACCGGCGCCAAATCCAATACCTCCAACAGTGCTGTTGTTGCTCTTGCCCTGGCCGTAGCCCTCGCCCCTCCCAGAGCCTCCTGGTGCGCCATAACCTTTTCCGGCAATCCCAATTCCAACACCCAAGCCAAATCCGTTGTAGGATTTATTGTAGTTGGATTCATTGCCGTTTCCTGTAGCCGAGCTATTGATGGAGAGACCGGACGAAATATCGTCCTTAGTGCCGTTGGATGAGTCAAGCAGTCCTTGAGTGTCTGGAATAAAGGACTTGGATGCATTCTGTTTGGCATCTACTCCTTGACCTGTCGAAATGCCGGTGCCCTCACCAATTCCAGTTCCGTTGCCTCCCTGGCCGCCCACCGCTTCTGAGCCTCCCTGGCCTCCATCGCCGCCAACCCCGATTCCAATGCCTATGCCTATGCCACCCACCTTGGTCTTCTTGGCCTCAGCAAGTGCCGAGGCATTGCCGTAGCCTTCGCCACCATTTCCGCCCTGGCCGCCTGTGCCTGCATTTCCAGAGGTGGTTGAGCCCGCAAGGCCTGCACTTCCACCGTCGCCGCCGCTGCCGCCTATGCCTACAGCAATGCTGGCAGCTATGCCGCCCACTTTAGCCCCCTCGGTTCTGCCCCTGGAAAGGGCATTGCTGATGCCGCTTCCACCGTTGCCGCCGCTTCCGCCCGCGCCACCGTTGCCGCTTATGGAATCGCCAGAAATGACTCCGATACCTCCGGTACCGGTTCCGCCATTTCCGCCGCTTCCGCCCGCGCCACCGTTGCCTCCCTTGGCAATGGCAACGCTGGCACCCATGCTTCCCACTGTCTTGTTGTCGAGATCGCGGATCAGGTCATCAAGGCCGTGATCTAGATTGAGATCGAGACCGATGGACTTGGCGATATTCTTGAAGAGGCCGTCGCTATTGGCTGTGCCTGTAGCATTTCCGCCATCGCCGCCTCTGCCGCCCGCGCCACCGTTGCCTCCTATGCCCCGGCCACCAATGCTGCTGCCCTGACCGCCTGCGGCCGAACCACCGACGCCACCTTGGCCACCATCGCCGCCGCTTCCTGCCCAGTTGACGCCAATAGACAGGCTTCCTGAAGAGGAGCCACTCTTATTGACGCTGGCATCAAGGCCTCCCGCCATCGTCAGGCCGCCAGTAGCATCACCGCCTCTTCCTCCCATGCCTCCCTGGCCACCGTCTGCGCCTGTGCCGGAGCCGCCAATGGCCGAGCCGCTGGAGATGCCCAGGCCGCCGATTCCAGAGCCGCCGGACCCGCCAGCACCGGCATTGCCGCCAGACCCGCCGAAGGTTCCGGCAATCCCGGCGCCAATGCCAGTTCCGTTCTTTGTGCCGCTGGTCTTGACGCTCATGCCTGCACCGACAGTGGCTCCGCCTGTGGCATTGCCGCCATTGCCGCCGTTGCCGCCGTCGCTACCATGGCCGCCAGAGCCATCGCCGCCCTTGGCGCTGCCTGATGTTGCCGAATTCAGGGAAACCTCAGAATCTGGCAATTCTGTGCCCAAATCACCCCGCACAACCTGGCCGAGAGCGTTTCCAGCGATCGCCGAGCCACCGGTGCCGGAGCCGCCAAGTCCTCCCTGGCCTCCGTTTCCACCGGAGCCTGCCACCTCAACGCCGAGGCTAATGCCGGTGCCATTTCCATTGATGCTCATCCCGGCAGCAACTGTAGCTTTGCCTGTGGCATTGCCACCATTACCTCCGCTGCCGCCCGCGCCTCCATTTCCACCAAGGCCGCTTCCACCAATGGCGGATCCGCCATTGGCAGAATTCTCTGTGACGCTGCTGCCATGAAGCGTCAGATTTTCCTTGCTATAGACCACAGATCCGTTGGCTGAGCCACCTGTTGCATGGCCGCCATGACCAAATCCGCCGTTATTGCCATTTCCGCCAGCGCCGCCGGCCCCGGCTATATCCAGGCCGACGCTTACGCCAACTCCGCTATTGTTATAGCTGACACCTGCGGCAACAGTGACGCCGCCAGTGACGCTTCCGCCGCTTCCACCAAGGCCGCCGCTTCCGCCAAGGCCTCCAGTTCCGCTGCCGCCTATGGCATTGCCACCGCGAGCGACATTAGAGCTGATTGAGGAATTGTCAACTGCGATATCAGAGTTGCTTTGCAGGCCGACTGTTGCATTGCCAGCCACAGCGCTGCCGCCGCTGGCTGTGCCACCCTGTTTTGCGTCTCCGCCGCTGCCGCCATTGCCACCAGTATTAACGGATATGCCTACCGCGACTCCTGTTCCTTTGGCGCTCAGGCCCGCTGCGACTGCCACTCCGCCAGTGGCTTCGCCGCCCGCGCCTCCATTTCCGCTGCTGCCACTCAAGCCTCCAAGAGCTGTGGCCCCTGTGGCATTGCCGCCATTAGCGGAATTCTCCAGATAGCGGGATGCGGTTATTGAGGCATTTCCATCCGCCAGGATTTGCGACAGGGCACGGCCTCCATTGGCCGCACCGCCTGCTGCGCTTCCTCCTGCACCAGAGTCGCCTCCTCTGCCGCCAAATCCAGCAATGTTGGCTCCAATGCTGATTCCTGCGCCCGTTCCATTGAGGGTGCCGCCAGCAGCCACGCTGATGCCGCCCTTGCTGTTGCCGCCGCTGCCGCCTTCGCCTCCGTTGCCGCCATTGCCTCCCTGGGCCACTCCTCCTAATCCATCTCCGCCCCGGACCAGATTGCCCGACATTGAGGAATTGACAAAGGCGATCTCGTCAGATGCCATAGTGCTGCCAGAGGCTTTCCCGCCTGTGCCGTTTCCGCCAATTGCGTTGCCACCGCTATTGCCGCTTCCACCGTTGCCACCTTTTCCGCCGGTATTCACATCAACTGAGACGCCGACGCCATTACCCTTGAGGCTGCCACCTGCGGATACTGTCACTCCACCTTTGGAGTCGCCGCCGTTCCCTCCGAGGCCGCCGGGTCCACCCTTGCCGCCGGATGCTGCGCCTCCAAGACCCTGGCCACCTGCTGCAGAGATGCTCTCAATGCTAGTGTTGAGAAGTAATGCATTTCCATCACTGGTCATATCGGCTAATCCCTGGCCACCAACGCCAGCGCCACCAATACCGTAGCCACCCTCTCCGCCATCTCCGCCATTGCCGGCCCAAAAGCCTGCAATATTTCCGCCAATACTGACTCCTGCTCCGGTTCCCTTGGCACTCAGGCCAGCTGAGACGCTGACACCGCCCGTGCTATTGCCGCTGCTTCCTCCGTTTCCACCACGGCCGCCGGAGCCGCCAGCACCAATGCCACCCTGGCCAACGCCACCGGTGGCAGAATTATCCTCGACTTTTAAACTGACGGTCGTCAGGTTTGCCCGGCTGTTAATTCCTGCAGTGGCGTCGCCACCTATTCCGGCTGCACCGGTGCCATTTCCGGCATTCTTGCCGTTGCCGCCTTTTCCGCCAATGCCACCGGTATTAATCCCAACATTGACGGCCGCGCCCGTTCCAGAGACGCTCACGCCAGCCGTGGCGATGACGCCGCCCTTGCTATTGCCGCCAAGGCCGCCATCTCCGCCGTTGCCACCGAGACCGCCTGAGGCCGAGCCTCCGGTTCCGCTGCCGCCCGCGGCATGATTGCTCTTGATGCTGCCGTTCTCAAGCCGCATATTTCCAGTTGAGGAGAGATCTGTGGAGGCCTTGCCGCCCTGGCCTGAGCCGCTTGCTGCATCTCCGCCTGCACCGGCATCACCGCCGCTGCCGCCAACGCCAGCCACGTTGATTCCGACACCGATAGCTGCGCCGGTTCCGTTACCGCTCAATCCAATTGCAGCGGTGATTCCTCCTTTGCTGTTTCCTCCATTGCCGCCGGCACCTCCATAGCCGCCGTTGCCTCCAAGAGCGCTTCCACCACTGCCCGTGCCGCCTACTGCATTGTTGCCGGCAAATGATGTCTGATCGAGCGTCAGATTGCCCTGGCTGAGGATGCTTGCAGAGGCATAATTTCCGATTCCGATACCACTGGAAGCGTCTCCGCCGCTGCCGCCCCTGCCTCCTGATCCTCCGATGCCGCCGGTATTCAAATCGATGCTCACACCCACGCCTGTGCCCTTGAGAGTTGCACCGGCAGAGACCGTGACTCCACCGGTTGCATTGCCGCCGTGACCTGAGTCGCCTCCTCTGCCGCCATTGCCGCCCTCAGCCAATGCACCGGTTCCGCTTCCTCCAAGAGCCGAGTTGTTCTCAACACGAGAATGATAAAGCGACGTAATTCCTGTTGCAGAGACATCGCTTGACGCGGCTCCACCCAGTCCATTACCTCCCTGGCCGCTGCCACCGTTTCCGCCGCTGCCGCCGCTGCCGCCTAGGACTCCACCAATATTGGCCCCTATGCCGACTCCTGCGCCGGTGCCCTCTGCGCTCAAGCCTGCAGCAACAACGATGCTGCCATTGCTATCGCCGCCACTTCCTCCGTTTCCGCCCCTGCCGCCCGCGCCCCCTGCGCCAATGCCGCCGAGACCAGAGCCGCCGCTGGCAGAATTGTCCTTGAAGGTCATATTAGATGTTGCCAGATAAACGGCTGAAAGGGCTGAGGAGGCTCTCCCGCCTATTCCGCTAGCGCCCATGCCGGTCCCGGCATTGCCACCGCTGCCGCCATTGCCACCAACGCCGCCGGTGTTGACGGCAATGCTGACTCCAGCACCGGTGCCCTGGAGACTTCCTCCCACTGCAACACTCACTCCACCGGTTGCCGAGCCGCCATTGCCGCCAAACCCACCGCTGCCGCCGGAGCCGCCGATTCCGCGGCCACCAAGACCGCTGCCGGCTGTGGCATTGTTGCTTACAATTCTGGAATCTTCAATGCTCACCATTCCATTGGAGGTGACAGAGGTCGATGCATCGCCTGCAGCACCGTTGCCACCGAGGCCTACGCCTCCCTGGCCACCGTTGCCACCGCTGCCTCCCAGCATGCCGCCGATATTGGCGCCCACGCTGACGCCGACTCCCGCGCCCTCGGCGCTCAGGCCGGCTGCAACGCTTATTCCGCCTGTGCTGTTGCCAGCATTGCCGCCTAAGCCACCGGGTCCGCTAATTCCGCCAAGACCTGAACCGCCAGTGGCCGAGCCGCCCTTTGCATAATTGTTGCTGATGGATGAGCCGATTATGGAGAGATCGCCATTGCTCTGCAGGCTGGATGAGGCACTGCCACCTGTTGCATAGCCGCCATTGCCATTACCGCCATTGCCACCACTGCCGCCTGCTCCACCCACGCCACCAGTATTGATGTCCACACCGGCACCTGCGCCAGTGCCCTGTGCACTAAGGCCGGCTGCAACGGTGACCCCGCCCTTAGCATCGCCGCCATTGCCGCCATTGCCTCCTGAGCCACCGGAGCCGCCAAGACCGGCACCGGCCTGGCTGCTGCCGCCTAATGCAGAATTCGACTGAACGCTTGAGCCCTTCAATGAGGCATTTCCTATGGAGGCAATATCCGTCGAGCCGCTTCCGGCAAGGGAACTGCCGCCGATACCAGAGCCGCCGGATCCACCATTGCCTCCGCTGCCTCCCAGCACTCCGCCGATATTGGCTCCAATGCTGACGCCAACGCCTGCCCCCTCGAGGCTTCCTCCAACACCGACTGTAACGCCACCATTAGCGTTGCCGGCATTGCCGCCCCGGCCACCAGAGCTGCCGCTGCCGCCGATGCCATTACCACTAGTGGCCGAGCCTCCTCTAGCGGCATTGCCACTGATGACTGAGTCACTCAAAGACAGATTGCCATTGCTCTGCAGGCGGGATGAAGCATTTCCACCTATGGCCGATCCACCGGTGCCAGAGCCGCCAGAGCTGCCCTGGCCTGCATTGCCGCCAATTCCGCCTGTATTGATATCTACGCCTACTGCTACGCCCGCACCCTGTGCGCTCAGGCCGGCCGCTACATTGACGCCGCCCTTGGCGTTACCGCCGTTGCCACCGTTGCCTCCTGCGCCACCGGAGCCGCCAGAGGCTTCGCCGCCAGTGGCTTTTCCGCCAACTGCAGAATTGGACTGAACGCTTGAGTTCTGCAAAGAGACCTTTCCTTTGGCCAAGATGTCTGTCGAGCCGCTTCCGGCAAGGGCACTGCCGCCGCTGCCAGAACCGCCAGAGCCACCGTTGCCACCGCTTCCCCCCAGCATTCCGCCGATATTGGCTCCAACGCTGACGCCTACGCCCGCGCCCTCTGCGCTCAGGCCGGCTGCAACGGTAACACCGCCGGTGGCATTGCCAGCTTGGCCACCGTTGCCACCAGCTCCACCATTGCCGCCTCTTCCCTGGCCGCCTGTGGCCGAGCCGCCCTTAGCATAATTGCCGCTGATGAGAGAGTCAATAATAGACAGATCGCCAGTGCTCTGCAGACTGGACGAGGCATTTGTGGCAGTTGCAGATCCACCGGTGCCAATGCCGCCGGAGCCACCATTGCCGCCTGCACCACCGACGCCGCCTGTATTGATATCAACACCGGCTCCGACGCCTGCACCCTGTGCACTGAGGCCAAGCCCAACGGTGACGCCGCCCTTGGCGTTACCACCGTTGCCGCCATTGCCGCCAGCTCCACCACTGCCGCCAGAGGCCTTGCCGCCAGTGGCATTTCCGTCAACTGCAGAATTGGACTGAACGCTTGAGTTTTGCAAATAGCCCTTTCCTTTGGCTAAGATGTCTGTCGAGCCGCTTCCGGCAAGGGCACTGCCGCCGATGCCAGCTCCACCATTGCCGCCATTGCCTCCGCTTCCCCCCAGCATGCCGCCGACATTGGCGCCAATGCTGACTCCAACGCCCGCGCCCTCGAGGCTTCCTCCAACACCGACTGTAACGCCTCCCGTGGCGTTGCCGGCATTGCCGCCCTGGCCACCAGAGCCACCATTGCCGCCTGTTCCATGGCCACCTGTGGCCGAGCCGCCTTTGGCAGAATTGCCGGTTATAACGGAATCGGCCATCTCAAGATCGCCATTGCTCTGCAGGCTGGATGAAGCACTTCCACCTTTTATCGATCCACTGATGCCAGCGCCGCCGTTGCCGCCCTGGCCACCATTGCCACCGACACCACCAGTATTGATATCAACACCGACTGCTACACCAGCGCCCTCTGCGCTTAGGCCGGCTGCAACTGAGACTCCACCTTTGGCTGAGCCGCCGTCGCCGCCCTGGCCGCCTGCACCTCCAGATCCGCCCTGGCCGCTTCCACCAAAGCTGCTGCCACCCTCTGCATGATTGCCACTGAAACTGGCATTAGTGAGTTTGATTCCTGCATTGGAATAGACATTAGCAAGGCCAATGCCGCCTGAGGCCTGACCACCGGTTCCTGAGCCTCCGCTGCCACCGGCTCCACCATTGCCGCCCCACAGTCCGCCGATGTTGGCTCCCACATTAACACCAACACCCGCACCCTCTGCTGCAAGTCCGGCTCCAACCGTCACTCCTCCATTAGCATCTCCAGCGTCTCCACCATTTCCACCCTGGCCGCCGGAGCCTCCAATTCCCGAGGCTCCATAGCCGCTGCCTCCTAATGCCTGATTTCCTTCCTGACGGGAATTGGTCAAGTTGAGGTCGCCATTGCTGTCGAAATTGACAGAGGCGTTGCCGCCTGTTCCGAAGCCGCCCATTCCCAGGCCGCCCCTACCTCCCGAGCCGCCGGAGCTGCCGTTGCCGCCGACGTTGGCGCCCAGGTTCACGGCGATGCCGGCATTGCCGCCGAGGCCGACAGAGACATCGACCTTTGCCGCAGCATTGCCGCCGCTTGCTGCTTCGCCGCCAGCATTTCCATTGGCTCCTGTGCCAAGGCCACCTGTGCCTGATCCGCCCACGGCCAGGTTATGAGAAAATATCAAATTGTTGAGAGCAAGGCCGCCGTAGGTATTATAAATGCCCGCTTTGGCGCTGCCGCCCGATGCGTTGCCTCCAATGCCCTCTCCACCGTTTCCGCCGGCTCCGCCACTGCCGCCATTGCCGGCAATATTGACGCCGATTTTGCCGCCGCCACCGACTGTGCCGCCAAGACCCACATTGACATTCACAGCGCCCTCCGGTTCGCCGCCGGAGCCTCCGCTACCGCCCCGGCCGCTTATGCCACCGCTGCCGTCTCCGCCAACTGCCGCTCCGCCTGCAGCTCTGTTGCCCTGGATGAGATAGGTTCCAGAGCTGTTAACCAGGCTTAATGTAGCCACCAAGGCATCTCCGCCCGTGGCCTGGCCGCCATATCCATAGCCGCTGCTGCCACCGGCACCGCCATTTCCACCCGATCCGGCGATATTCAGATCCACACTGGCGCTGACACCAACAGTCGCGCCAGTTCCAATTCCAGTCTTAACGCCGCCAATGGCATCAGCTCCTGCTCCACCATTACCGCCTTTGCCGCCATTGCCTCCTGTTGCCGATCCGCCTACAGCATTGCCGCCCGTGGCACTGTTTAGCGAGATGTTGGCACTACCGGAGGTAGAGCTACCTAAATCGGCATAAGCTCCGCTGATGCTCCTTCCGCCCATGCCCTTTCCACCGGTGGATTCGCCTCCGTCTCCCGCATCTCCGCCAGATCCGCCTTTGCCACCCTGGCTGTATCCCACATTGGCGGCCACACCTGTTCCTGTGCCGCTGAAGCCGATGGTGCCTATGGCTGCCGCAACGCTGACTCCGTTATAGCCAAGGCCACCGCTGCCGCCCTGGCCACCGTCGCCGCCTGCACCGCCCTGAGCCCAGCCGCCAATGCCGCTGCCGCCCTGAGCTAGATTTTCAGTGACTGCTGAATCCTTCAAAATTATGGTGCCATTCTCGGCATGAGCAGCACTGCCTGTGGCGCTTCCGCCCGCACCTGCTCCGCCCGTGGCCTGGCCTGCCGCTCCGCCTGCTCCTCCCGCGTTGCCAAAGCCGCCGATGTTGACGCCTATATTGCCAGCTACTGCAGCATCGCCGCCAATGCTGGCAGCAACGTTTATGCCGCCATTGGCATTTCCGCCGCTTCCGCCGAAACCTCCGTCGCTGCCATTGCCACCGATTGCATTGCCGCCTTTACCTATTCCGCCTAAAGCGCTATTTCTGGAGAGCTGGGAATTGATAATATCGAGAATACCATCCTGAGAATTAGCTCCTGCTCCAGAAGCATCGCCGCCCCGTCCTGAACCGCCCGTGGCCGATCCGCCCTGGCCGCCTGCAACACCGATGCTGCCGTTGCCGGCTAATGTAACTCCGATATTGGCCCCAACGCCGACATCTCCAATTCCTGCACCCAATGTCAGGCCGCCGTTGGCCAGAGCGCCTGAGCCGCCATTGCCTCCTCTTCCTCCGCTACCGCCCGTGGCATCTCCGCCATTTCCGGAGCCGCCCTCGGCAGCGTTCTCTGAAATCTCAGTTTCCCTTACGCTCAAATTGCCGGAGACATAAGCTCCTGCACCGGCTGCACTTCCACCCGTGCCGGACCCACCCTGGGATGAGCCGCCATCATTGCCGGCTCCGCCGCTGCCGCCTGAGCCGCCATTATTGACCCCAACATTTAGAGCAAGTCCGCCAGCGCCTATGCCAGCACTTACCTTAATGCCGCCATCAGCTTCGCTGCCGTTGCCTCCAACTCCGCCACTGCCGCCTCTGCCGCTCGTGGCATTACCGCCGACTCCAGAGCCGCCCGCTGCGGAGTTATCAGAGACGACCGATTTGGCTATCGCAGCACCGGCAAGGCCGTTTAAGCCTGCGCCATAAGCGTTTCCGCCCTGGGCCGAGCCTGCCGTGGCATCTCCGCCCAGTCCGCCAGCTCCGCCAGTGCCACCACTGCCTCCAAGGCTTACGCCAACGCTGGCACCTGCACCAACACCGCCTATGCCAACGCCAACTATGACGCTGCCGTTGGCCGTGCCGCCGTTCCCACCTGCACCGCCATTGCCGCCGCTGCCGCTGGCAGCCAATCCGCCCTGGCCTGATCCGCCTCTGGCAGCATTCTCAGCGATATTTGAACCGGTGACATTGATATCTCCACTGCTGTAGATGCCGCCGGCGGAAGCATTGCCTCCAATGCCGCTTCCTCCCACAGCCTCGCCGGCCGCGCCGGCCGCGCCTCCGCTGCCGCCAGTTCCTCCGTCGGACACGCCCACGCCTACGCCGGCTCCAAGCGACCCAATTCCGACATTGATATCGACTCCGCCTTTAGAGTCACCGCCAGCTCCTCCTGCGCCTCCGCTGCCGCCAGCTCCTCCCGAGGCGCTGCCGCTGGCGCCATTTCCGCCAGCGGCAAGGTTTGCTGTTACATTGGTCTGATCCAGTACCGTCTTTCCGGAGAGACTTATGATGCCACCGCCGTTGGCCTCGCCGCCCGTGGCCCCACCGCCATAGCCAGCTCCTCCAGCGCCACCAGAGCCGCCGTTTCCACCCTGGCCGGCTTTGATGACATCGACACCAACACTAAGGCCTATTGAAGGTCCGACTGCACCAGCAATCGTTATGCCGCCACTGGCGTCACCTCCCTGGCCACCAGATCCTCCCGCACCTCCACTGCCACCAATGCCGGATCCTCCGGTGGCATTGCCTCCCCGAGCTGTGTTCTTATTGACATTGCTCTTGGATATGCTAATTGCAGCCCCACTGTTCAGGCCTCCACCATAAACCTCGCCGCCCACGGCCATGCCACCAGTGCCTGCGCCACCCAGGCCGCCATCTCCGCCCTTGCCGCCCTGGCCTGCTTCAAGCACATTCACATTGGCTGAAGCTGCGCCTCCAAGGCTGGCTCCAGCAGCGACGCTTGTGCCGCCACTGACCTTCCCGCCAGCTCCACCAATGCTGCCGTTGCCACCATTGCCGCCGGTGCCATAGCCGCCTGAACCAAGGCCTCCAATGGCTGAATTATTCTTGATGGTTATATCATTCAGATTGAGAGCGCTATTCGTCCTTACTGCTCCGCCAAGAGCGTTTCCTCCCTCTCCATCGCCGCCTGTGCCGTAGCCGGCGTCCCCGCCTGAGCCGCCGCTGCCACCGTTGCCAGCATTTGCCAAACCAAGATTGGCATTGGCGCTGAATATCCCGGATACGCCTGCCGCTACCGAGGTTCCTGCATCAAGTATGCTTCCGCCCGCACCTGCGCTGCCGCCTGAGCCACCGCTGCCACCGGCTGCATTTCCACCCCGTCCTACTCCGCCCAGAGCAGCATTTTCTGAGAACAGGCCGCCGTTTAACGTGAGGGAATTGACATCATCGATGCCTCCGCCATAGGCGCCTGCACCCTGGCCGTCGCCTGCCATGGCATTTCCAGCGCTGCCTCCGGATCCGCCACTGCCGCCGTTACCAGCGTTCATAACGCCGACATTGGCGCCGATGGATACTCCACCAGCGGCCGATGCTGAGACGCTCGTTCCGCCGTCAACAACCTGGCCGCCACTGCCGCCGGATCCACCCTGGCCGCCATTGCCTCCTGTGGCATCTCCGCCCAGGCCTGCTCCGCCCAGAGCAACATTGGATATGAATTCAGAGTCGTTCACGGTTGAGGTACCGGCATTGTAAGCGCCTCCTCCTCTGGCCTCGCCGCTGCTGCCCAAGCCTCCTTCTGCCGATTGACCCTCGCCGCCATCTCCGCCAGCGCCTCCGAGGCCGGCATCGTTTACTCCGACATTGGCACTGATGCTGATCGCTCCGCCCAAGACCGCACCGACGGTGGTAGATCCATTTACATCTCCTCCCACACCGCCAGAGCCGCCTGAACCTCCGCTTCCGCCAGTAGCTGCGCCACCCTTGCCTGTGCCGCCTATGGCAGCATTTCCGCTCACATTGGTGTTAGCCAGGACAAGAGACCCGGTATTGTAGATGCCGCTGCCATATGCCGAGCCGCCCGTGCCGGATCCTCCGGCAGCATCGCCTGATAGGGAGCCTTCTCCGCCATCTCCGCCAGCGCCTCCCGCTCCAGCCTTATTTATGCTCACGCCCAGTCCTGCGCCGCCAATAATTCCAGTAGCAACGCTGACTTGAGTGCCGCCATTGCTATCTCCACCGGCACCGCCGACGCTTCCATTTCCGCCCTTCGCACCTATGGCCTCTCCACCAATGCCATTTCCGCCAAGAGCTGTATTGCCGAATATCGTGCTGTTTCTGAGCACCAATGTCCCTGTATTGTAGACTCCGCCGCCACTGGCATTCCCTCCAGTGCCGCTGCCTGCTGTGACCTTTCCGCCATCTCCACCGGCTCCTCCGGCACCTCCCGAGCCCGCTTTGCTCTCTCCGACGCTGGCTCCGGCTCCAAGCGTTGCAGAAACGGCGACTCCGCCGGTCAGACCTCCCTTGGAGTCTGCTCCAGCGCCGCCAGCACCGCCATTGCCTCCGGCTCCTGCCTTGGCGCTTCCACCGATGCCGCTGCCGCCAATTGCTAAATTGTTCAGGATATTGCTATCGATCAGGACAAGATCGGCATCATTGAATATTCCGCTCCCGAAGATTGAGCCACCCACTGCAGACCTTCCGATGGCCTCTCCACCAATGCCACCATTGCCGCCAGCGCCGCCATTTCCGCTCAGGCTCTGGCTGAATGCGCCATCGACGCTGCCAAGCAGGCTGGCTCCAGCAGAAACTGCACTGGATTTGCCCCAACCGCCATTGCCTCCGGCTCCACCGTCACCAGCATCGCCACCCTGGCCACTGCCACCTATGCTCGATCCGCCGCGGGCGATATTGCCAGAGATTGTGCTGCCCGTCATGGTTATTTGACTATTGTAGTATGAGGCAAGGCTCTCGCCAAGTATTGTGCCAGCATATCCATATCCTCCGGTGCCAGCGCCGCCATTGCCGCCAATGCCGCCAATGCCACCAGCTCCTCCCTCGCCCTTTCCGAGGCTGAGACCGGCCTGAATTAGTCCGACGGCGATGGCATTGACTGATGATTCGCCATTGCCGCCAGAACCTCCAGATCCACCGCTGCCGCCCTTGCCGCCGAGCCCAGCGCCACCTATACCTGAGCCGCTACTGGCTACATTGCCCAGAATATCGCTGCTGTAAACGCTGATGTTTACACCGCTGGCGACACCCGTGGCTGAAGAGTTCCCACCCTGTCCATTGCCGCCAGTGCCAGAGCCTCCTATTCCGCCAGCGCCACCAGTGCCACCGTTGCCGCCAATGCCATAACCGATTCCAACATCGAATCCAGTAATGCTTGTCACATTGACAATCGATGTGCCATCTCCACCGTTTCCGGCCTGGCCGCCCTGGCCGGCTTTGCCGCCTATGCCATTGCCACCGGTTCCGTTGCCGCCTATTGCAGAGTTCTCCATTACCTGGCTATCTCTCAATGTGAGGTTTCTCTGGGAGTACAGGCCTGAAACCGAAGCCTGGCCGCCCGTGCCGGAGCCACCGATTCCCTGGCCGCCGTTGCCACCGGTGCCGCCATTACCACCGGTGCCGCCATCGCCCTCGCCCATGGAGAAGCCGAGAAAACTCAGTAATCCGAATGCCTGGCCCTGGCCATTTCCACCATTACCACCGTTGCCACCATTGCCACCGGAGCCGCCGATGCCCTGTCCGCCCAGTGCGTCTCCGCCCCGAGCAGTATTGCCAGTCAATTTGCTGGACTCCAAGATGGTGCTGCCCTCGCTGAAGGCGCCACCTCCGACGGCATTTCCACCGATGCCCTGTCCGCCATAGCCAATGCCGCCGTTTCCGCCTGCTCCGCCAGCGCCTCCAGCGCCGCCAACGCCGATAGCAACACCGAGTGGAATGGCGTGCATAACCGTTCCGTCAGCAATGGCTGTCTCACCATTGCGCCCGCTGTATCCGTTGCTGCCATTTCCGCCATAGCCATTGCCGCCTGTGCCGTTTCCGCCCAATGCAGTATTGCCACCGATATTGGTATTGTTGAGGATCAGATCGCCCACTGAATAGACGCCACCGCCGTAGCCTATGCCACCCGCACCGCTGCCGCCAATACCGTTGGCACCGCTTACGCCGCTCCCACCGGCAAGGCCGTCTCTTCCTTTTTTATTGACCTTCTGGTCCAATAGTATCCAGCCTTTGTCTCCTGCTACCCCATTTTCTCCGGAATTGACGCCAGCTCCTCCATAGCCGTTGCCGCCTATGCCTGCTCCTCCCACCGCAAGATTGTTGCTTATATTGCTATCCCGCAAATTGAGGCATCCCATGGAATAGATGGCTCCGCCCTTGGCATTTCCACCAGTGCCACTGCCGCCAGCACCAGATAGCGTGCTGCCGCCGCTGCCGCCGCTGCCGGCCGCACCGCCATCGCCGCCGAAGAGACCGCCGCCACCCGTGCCGCCATTGCCGCCCCGGCCGCCGGTGCCACTGGTTCCGGCTATGCCCGAGCCGCCTATGCCGGCGCCTCCTATGACGGTATTATTGTTAACATCGAAATTGGTCAGATCCAGATTGCCGGCTGTGTAGATGGCTCCGCCCATAGCAGATCCACCTGAGCCGCTGCCTGCCGTGCCGACTCCACCGGTGCCGCCGTTTCCGCCGGCGCCTCCGGCTCCACCGGTGCCTGCATACGCCCCAACCTTGGCCCCATCGCCACCATTTCCGCCATTTCCGCCATTTCCGCCAGCACCGCCTATGCCGTTTCCTCCGATTCCGGCGCCGCCCTCGGCCACGTTCCCGGTGAGGGTAACATTGGAGGGCGTCATGCTGCCGTTGACATACAGACCGCCACCCATGCCGTCTCCGCCGTAGCCGCTGCCGCCAATGCCATTGCCTCCGTTGCCGCCATTGCCACCATAGCCGCCAGCACCGCCGTCTCCGCCCTCGAAGCCAGCGGATCCTCCCTGGCCACCAGGTCCGCCATCAGAGGCGTTGTAGCCTTTGGTGCCCTGCCCCAGGCCGCCGATTCCGGCGCCGCCCATGACCCGGTTATTGACGATCTGGCTGTCATCCAGGCCGAGACTGCCACCACTGTAAATGCCGCCGCCATAGGCGTTGCCGCCGTATCCCGAGCCGCCATAGGCATCCCCGCCGGGGGCACCGGTAAGGCCGTTTATGCCCGGATCGCCATTCTCGCCCACAAAGAGACTGCCTATCCACTGGAGAAGACCGAAGCCATTTACTCCGTTTGATCCATGCGGGCCCTGAAGCCCTCCCCGCCCTCCCATGGCCGATCCGCCTGTTCCGTTGCCGCCAATGGCGAGATTTTCCGAGACGTTGCTAGTCTGCACGCTAAGAGAGCTCCCAGTATAGATGCCGCCACCAAGAGCGGTTCCACCATTAGCCTCTCTGTTCGATGCTGTGCCGCCGCTTCCGGCATCACCGCCATTGGGACGAGCCCCTCCGGATCCGCCCCATATGCCCTTGCCGCCGTTGCCGCTCTGGCCGCCGTTTCCGCCGGAGCCGCCTATGCCGCCCAGGCCATTGCCACCGGTGGCATTGCCGCCACGAGCAGTATTGCTGAAGACATCGCTGTTCACCAGATAGGACGGGCCTTTAGCGCTGATGCCTCCACCGATGCCGTCGCCGCCTGTTCCGCTGCCGCCAACTCCAGCTCCGCCGCTGCCACCCTGGCCGCCTACACCACCAATGCCGCCGTTGCCTGCAGCAATTGAATCGCCGCCGTTTCCTCCATTGCCGCCTACTCCGCCGGTGCTGCCATTGCCACCGATGCCGGCGCCACCAAGGCCTTCTCCGCCTATTGCCAGGTTACTGGAAACCTTGCTGCCGTTGAGACCAAAGGCGCCGTCCGCATAAATTCCGCCGCCAGAGGAATTGCCGCCAATGCCCGAGCCGCCGGTTCCGCTGCCTCCGGCTCCGCCAGCGCCACCAGTTGCACCGACTGCACCTGATCCACCCTCAATGCCGATTGCAAGAGCGCCATTTCCACCAGCACCACCTGTACCGCCCGTGCCGCCTATGCCTCCGGTGCCGTTTCCACCCTGGCCTATTCCAGCCTTGGCTATGTTGCCGACTACTTTGCTATTTGCAACTGAGGCATCGCTGCGAGTATAGATGCCGCCGCCTATAGAATCGCCGCCAATTCCGTTTCCACCGACTCCACTGCCCCCGGCCCCTCCACTGCCGGCAGAGCCACTGCTTCCGCCATTGCCGCCGTGCCAGCCTAAATACGCCTTGCCGCCATTGCCGCCAGAACCTCCACTGCCGCCAGTATTGCCGTTTCCGCCGGTTCCATTTCCTCCCAGGCCGGTGCCTCCAAGAGCAGTATTTGCCTGGATCCGGCTATCCTGAATGAGCAGATCGTCCAGAGCATAAATGCCGCCGCCGATGGCATCCCCACCAGTTCCATTTCCACCGGCTCCACTGCCACCAGCTCCGCCACTGCCAGCTGAGCCTCCACTGCCACCGGATGCCCCCGAACTCAAGTAGCCGTTGCCGCCCTTGCCACCACTGCCGCCGCTACCTCCGCTGCCGCCAAGCCCTCCTGTGCCATTTCCACCGGCTCCAATTCCGCCCTGGGCCAGATTTTCTGCGACTATGCTATCTATCAGAGTTATCTTGGACTTGCCATAGATGCCTCCTCCAAGAGCCTCTCCTCCGTAGCCATTCCCTCCGGTGCCGATGCCGCCCATCTTGCCTGATGTGCCGCTTCCACCATTTTTTCCAGATGTAGGAGACCAGAACAGGGCACCCCATTTGCCGTTAGAGCCCGGGCCACCTGAGCCGCCGTTTCCTCCCAGGCCGCCTGCGCCATCTCCACCGTAACCGTTTCCTCCCCGGGCCAAATTCTTCTCAATGATGGAAGAAATGGACAGCACCTCACCCTCGCTGTAGATTCCGCCGCCAGAGGCATCGCCGCCAATTCCGGTACCTGCTGTCTTATCCTTGCCGCCGTCGCCAGAAGAAGTTGCGCCAGAGCCATCGCTGCCGCCACTGATGGTACTGGAGACGCTGAGATTAATCTTATTTTTGGAATCAACAAGCGCCGTATAATTTATTCCCCAATATGTCCCTGAAGTGTTGCCGGCGTCATACCCGCTCTGGTTAAATGCGTCATACAGTGATTGCACATTGCCGTTGACGATATACTGTACGCTGTTGGGGTCTACTTTCAGCTTAGCATCACTAACTCCGGAATTATATGTCAAAATCCAATGATAGACCTCTCCTGCCAGATAAGAGCCCAGATAATTGCCATCATTCCCAGAATCCAAGGTCAGCGTCGTTTCCTTCGACCCCTGTCCTGAAGCAGAGAACGTCGTATTGGCCATAACAACATTTGATGCCCCTCCACCAGACGTATCGTTACTTCCGCTAGCGCCCGTTGCATCAAGGCCGAAACCGTTGCCGCCTAGCGCCAGATTTCTGTTGACGGTGGCGTTAATCAGCGTCAGATTGCCTGTATTGTAAATGCCTCCGCCCCTGGCCTCACCACCGATGCCGTTCTTGTTCTGGCCTATGGCCTGGTTGTGTGTCACATTAACGCCATACAGTGTCAGAATGGCGTTGCTGTAAATACCGCCGCCATAGGCATTGCCCAAAAGGTCCAGCGGAGCCGTCCCGTTCCAGATCTTCATGTCGGCCAGGGTCACAATCTTACCTGGGTTGATCTTGCCCACCTCGAAGACTCGTCCTTGGTTCTGGCCGTCGACGATGGTCTTCTCCGAGCCGTTGCCGATGATATAAAGCGATTTGTCGACCTTTACGTTCTCACGATACACTCCCTCGAACACTCTGATGGTATCGAATTTCGTTGGATTGTCCGTCGTCGGATGGTCGAATGCCTCATCTACAGAAGACTGGATGGTCTCATTTCCCACATCATGATCCAGATAGAAGATCGTCCAGCGATCCGAATTGGCCTGCAAGGCATTGGTGGCTGCCCAAAGATGAGTGTCTACACCTACGCTATCGTAATTCAAATCAGAGTTAGAGCTCACGCCACCGCTATGAGATCTCACCTCGCTGTTAATCCTGCCTCTGGCCTGGATGTACTGATTGGCCTCAGTTCCTGTGCTGTTCGAGTCCGCGGTCTGCAGTCCCTGCAATCTTGCAGGATTGACATTATTTCTATTTACGGAGACGGTGGTGTTGATGCGGCTATATTCGCCAGGTCGCAATGCACTGACATTGGCGCGGATGAGATCGGCACGGGCATAGAAATCCTGATAGATTGTGGCATTGCCCAACGCCCTGGCCAAAATCTCGTTTGAGAACATGCCATTGGTTACAGTCAGGCTTGAATCTGCCCTGTGAGAGCTTGCATCCTCGGAATGAGCGCTGTCCGTTCCCCACAGGACTTTTTCGGCCTTCAAGTATTGTGATATTTCCGCTCCTTGATCGACATACAGGTCCATTGCGCCATCAAATTGGCCGCGGTCCATTCTCAAGGCAGCAGCAACTGATGACTTATTGCCGAGACCATCCTGAACAAGACCGTTCTTGTTTGCGGTTAATACTTCTGTGGCGTTGAATTTGTGATAATCGGACACACTATCATCGTGAGCCTGCACCAGCAGAGTATTGTTGAAGTAGCCCTGGTCCATTGTAGCCGAAACGCCGGTGCTGGCTCTGTCGCCCTCTTTGCTTAGACCGAGGGTGAGAGCCTGGCCGGAGATTGCCTGCGTGGCATTGGTCTTCTGCCAGATAGCTGCACTGCCGTCCGCCTCCAGTCTCATGATCGTATCGAACAGGCCGTTGGCCATGGTGGTATTGACAGATGTGCTGGCAAGGTTGCCGCTCTGGTCCTCGGCAAAGGCACCTGATGTGCCGGCAAGGGCTTTTGAAGCCTCGGCCTCATGATAAATGCTGACATTTTCGTCCCTGGCGGCAACGCCCAGGGAATTGTTGAACATGCCCGAGTTCATGCTCGCGACGACGCTTGTATTCGCCCGGTCGCCATCTGAATTGACCGTTCTGCTGACCGCAGAGCCAGTCAGTGCCTGAGTGGAATTAGTTTGCTGGTAGATTGTGGCACTGCCGTCTGCTTCCAGTTTCATGACTGTGTTGAACTGGCCGCCTGCCATGGTCGCACTGACATCGCTCTTCGCCTTATTGCCATCAGAATCCTCTGCCAGTGCATCGGATGACGCGGAGAGGGCTTCAGTCGCATCTGTCTTATGATAAATGCTGACGTTTTGGTCAACAGAAGCAATGCCCAGAGTATTGTTGAACCGGCCCGAGTTCATGATGGCGTTCACGCTTGTGCTTGCCCTGTCACCTTCACGGTTCACGGCCTTTGTGGCCGCAGATCCATAAAGAGCTTGTGTGGCATTGGTTTTTTGATATACAGATGCATCTGCGCCAGCTCTAGCTTTTTGGAGGGTATCGAAATCCCCACCAGCCATTTTTACATACACCCTGGCCCTGGCACTGTCGCCCTGAGAGTCGATTGCCCGAGATCCTGCCATTGTATTATCTGCCAAGGTGGCATTGGTCTTTTGCATGGCAAGAGCGCTTTTTGCATCGACCCTTGCGCTGAGGTCCGAGTTGAAATCTCCCTTATCCATTGAGGCATTGGCATATGTTTTGGATTTATTCCCTTCAAACTCGAGGGCAAGGGTATTTGACAATCCAAGAAGCGTCTCTGTTGAATTGGAGAGCTGATACGATGCGGCACTATTGATTGTTTTATTTACATTAGCTCCCAGATCGGTCTTGAAATTGCCCAGATCCATCTTCGTATCGGTGTATACCTTTGCCAGATATCTGTCACGAACCAGTGCATATGCATAGGACGTTGTTGATAAAGCCCGGCCGGCATCTGCCAGATGCCAGAGATCGAGATTATTATTGGCGAGTGCAATCTGTTTTGAATTGAAGGTGCCATTAGATAAATTGGCTGAAACTTTGCTGTAGACCGCATCCCCCTCCCTATTCTTTGCATATGAGTAGGAGGAGGCTTCTATCGCGTCCCACACTTTGGTGGTCTCATCAGCCCGGGCCAATTTATCTGCCCAGGCATTCTGGTCGGTTACCATCTTTCCATCTGCTACCTGAACTGATACGCCAGCTCTGTTTCCAGTGTAGCTGCTCGATGAAGATCTGGCAATTGCGTTCAGGGCAAATAGATTCGAGCTTTGCGAGGCCATGGCCATGATGTTACCAGGCGAGCTCAGTACTTTGGCAATTTGAGACGTTGTCAATTTGCCTTTGGTTATTTCCACCTCAGTCTCTGCCTTGCTGCCCAAAGCATCCGTTGCATTTGATCTTACAAACGCTTTTTGTGCATCCATATCGGCATCGATGCTCGCAGTCAAGCCGCTATTGACCTCGAGATACTGATCCATATGAAGTGAGCCGAATAGAAGCTCTCCATACTGCCTGACGGACTCTGGACCTCTGCAAGCGCCCAGACAGAAATTTATCTGCCCGGAATTCAAGAAGGATGCACTCTGGCTTAGACTTAACGTGGCTGGTGATAATGACGCCGAGCTTTTCACTCCCAAGCTGGATGCGTTTTTAGATGATAGATAATTGTAGGCCTGATATCCACCGCTTCCTCTGTATTTCTGCATCAAACTTATGTTGCCCGACCCCGAAATTTCCCTAGAGCTGCTAATTGAAGCTGGAGAAAAGCCGCCCGACCCGGTCTCATGAACAGAAACGTCATCATCGACAAAGTATTGATCAGAAATTCCTACGCTTCCTGTGCTATCCGAAACGGAGAAGCCTACGCCAATGGCAAGACTGGTAGGGATTAACGAGAACTGCGATACGAAAATTATAAGCAAAATGCGAATTAATCTCCCTTCGGGCAGCATATTGGGTTGTTCACCTTATCAAATTTAAACTTAATTATTCTCTATTTAAAAATTTTATTATTGATCAATCTCGCCATTTTTTAAAAAAGTTTAATTAAAAATATAAGATAGGCATTTGAGCTTACTTTGCTCTTTTTGCTGCAATTGCCATATCATAGGCTTTTACGGCTTCCTTATACCTTCCTACCCCGTTGAGGGTCAATCCCAGATTATTCCATGCCTCCGCGAATTTGGGATCGGCGATCGTTGCATTATTAAAAGCATCGATTGCTTCTGCGGATCTGTTGAGGTTCATAAGTGCAATTCCCTCATAATTCCAGGCCGATGCGAATTTGGGATCGATTTTTACGGCACTATTGTAAGCTTGAATTGACTCATTGTATCTTCCCATATTGAAGAGGGCTATTCCCTTATTGCTCCATGCGGATGCCTGTGTAGGATCCTGTTTGATCGCCTCATCAAATGATTTTATAGCTTGACTATTGTCACCAAGACTGAGAGAGGCAAAGCCTTTGTTATTCCAGGCTTTCACATAATTGGGATTTATCTTTGTGGCGTTGTCGAAAGCGCTTATGGCTTTTTTATATTCGCCCATACTGGTCAGGGCCAGACCCTTGTTGTTCCATGCCCAGCTAAATTGGGAATTGATGGACAGAGCTTTGTCAAAGGCCTGAATCGACTTATTATAGTTCCCCAGACGGAGAAGATCAAGTCCAATATTATTCCAGGCATTAATGTCGCTTGAATTTGCTTTGGTGGAATTCTCATAAGCACTTATGGCTTCCGGGTAATTGCCCAAGTTATCAAGAGCTATGCCTTTATTGAGCCAATAGCCAGATGTATCATCTTGACCGAAAGAAGAAAGGCTCAATAAAAAGAAGACGGATAAAAGACAGACAGCTTTAATTCCCATGATTTAACCTCTCTCCGCCATCTTTCTTTTAAAATAAGAACTTTGTGGAAGACTGAAGAACGGTACGCATAAGTATATTAGACTTAGAACAGAGGCAATTTGCCTCTATTCAATCGCTATCAGTACATCGCCAGGTACCACAGTAGTGCCTTCCTTTATGTAGATCTCCTTGATCGTCCCTTCCTTATTGGCAAAGACATTCTGCTCCATCTTCATAGCCTCCAGAACGGCTACAGCGTCTCCCTTGGCAACTCTGTCGCCTTTCTTAACCGTGTAGCGGATGACAACGCCCTGCATGGGAACAGTTACTCCGTCGGTGGGTGCTTTGGGCTGAGCCTCCTGGATGGTCATGCCCGCAGGGGCAACCTTGACCAGATAAGATTCTCCGTCGATCTCAACATTCAGGGCCATGGGCTCGGCAGTCAGGGGGGCGCGCGCGTCTGTTGCCGGTTGCTTCTTGACCAGCGGCTCTTCCACTGCCGCTCCTTGCAGGAACTTAAGGGCCACCTGAGGATAGAGAACATAAGTTAGATAGTCCTCCTCCTTCTTGGCCAACCCCAGAGCATCGACCGCTTTCCTGGCTCCCTCGTACTCAGGTGGCAGTAAATCGGCGGGCCGCACAGTGATGGCCTCCTCGTCGCAAAGAACCTTGAGCCTCACCTTGGGGTCGATCATGGCCGGCGACTTTCCGTAGAGGCCTTTGACGTAGTCTTTGACCTCTTTGGGGACCATCTTATACCGGTCGCCTGTAATGACATTCAGAACCGCCTGTGTGCCAACTATCTGGCTTGTGGGTGTGACCAGAGGGGGATATCCCAGATCTTTACGAACTCTCGGTATCTCGGCCAGTACTTCTTCGTACTTGTCCATGGCCTTCTGCTCGATTAGCTGAGAGACAAGGTTGGAGAGCATGCCGCCGGGAACCTGATAGACCAGGACATTGGTGTCTACGCGCGAGCTGATGGGGTTGAAGACCGGCGCATAGATCTCCATGATCTTTTCGAAGTATCTCTTAATCGTAGTCAGAAGATCCAGATCCAGGCCGGTGTCATATGGAGTTCCCTGTAGCGATGCAACAAGGCTCTCCGTGGCCGGCTGTGAACTACCGCCCGAAAGGGGTGACATGGCAGTATCCAGAATGTCCACCCCAGCCTGGCAGGCATGGAAGTAACTCATCTGGGCCATGCCGCTGGTGCAGTGGGTATGAAGATTCACCGGGAGGTTGATCTCTCTTTTGATTGCCCGGATCAGATCGTAAGCATTTTGGGGCGTGATCAGCCCGGCCATGTCCTTGATGCAGATCGAGTCGCAGCCTAACTCTGCCAGCTGGACTGCGAATTTTGCAAACTGCTCATTGCTATGCACAGGGCTGATGGTATAGCTGATTCCGCCCTGAACGTGCTTATCCATCTTTTTGGCCGCTCTTATCGATCGATCCATATTACGGATATCGTTTACCGCATCGAAAATCCGGAAGATGTCTACTCCGTTCGTGGCTGCCTTTTCCACAAACCTGTCCACCACATCATCTGCATAATGCCTGTACCCTACCAGGTTCTGCCCGCGGAGCAGCATTTGCATCGGTGTGTTAGGCATGGCCTTTTTCAGAGCTCTCAGCCTCTCCCAGGGGTCTTCGTTCAGATACCTGATGCAGGTATCGAACGTCGCTCCTCCCCACATCTCGATTGAGAAGAAACCGACCTGATCCATTTCTTCCGCTATGGGAAGCATGTCACGGGTCCTCATCCTGGTGGCCAGGAGAGACTGGTGAGCATCCCTAAAAACCGTGTCTGTAAGCTTTACCCTGCCCATAAAGATCTCCTTTTAAACGGTCGCCCTTCCTTAAGACCCCTTCGCCCTAAATTGATCGACCTAGCTTGATAGCCCGTTCACGATCTCGCGTGATTGTTCAGCAAATCTGATTCTCCAGCACAACCACGGATAAGTTATATAAAGCTAATGGCAAGGCACCGGAATTATAGTCCCAATACCGGGCGAGCTTTCTTTGAATTGCCAATAAATGAATATGTGTTTTGCCTTTACAATTGATTGAGAATGGGACTTTGCGAGAGAAGCATTATATATTCTCTACAGTAATGATACCAATCCATGTTCATGAAGAGGCACGTGCTCTCCATGCGAGAGTTTTCCCGGGAGGAGATCGACTCAGTTCTCGATCTCGCCGCGTCCCTGGAGCCCTATGCCCGGGGCAAGAAAAAGAGCGATATATTCGCTGGCAAAATTCTGGCTCTGCTTTTCTTTGAACCATCCACCCGGACGCGCATGTCCTTTGAGACGGCCATGAAGCGACTGGGCGGAAGCGTCATTAACCTCGGGCCGGCAGAGGGTAGCTCCATCTCCAAGGGCGAGTCCCTGGCCGACACTATTAGGGTGATAGGCGGCTATGCCGATGCCCTGGTGATACGCCATCCAAAAGAGGGATCGGCCCGCCTGGCTTCCCAGTTCTCGCCCGTGCCGGTGCTTAATGCGGGCGACGGCGCCGGCCACCATCCCACCCAGACGCTTCTGGACCTCTATACCATCAAGAAGGAGAGCCGTCTGGAAAACCTGAGCATTGCTCTTGTGGGCGATCTGAAATACGGTCGCACCGTTCATTCTCTGGCTTATGCGCTCTCCCTTTATGGAGCCGATATCACACTGGTCTCTCCGCCCACCTTGAGAATGCCCGATCCGATAAAAGCCGATCTCTTCAGCAAGGGCACCCTGGTCCGCGAGACAAGTGACCTGGGCGAGGTGATCAATAATGTGGATGTGCTTTACATGACCCGTATCCAGCGCGAGAGGTTCCCGGATCCTGTGGAGTACAAGAAGGTCGCCAGCAGCTACAGGATCACGCCTGAGTTCTTAGCGGGCTCACAAAGCAACCTGATAATTATGCATCCCCTGCCGCGCGTGGACGAGATCGATCCGGCTGTGGATTCGACAGCGCATGCCCGATACTTCCAGCAGTCTTTCTACGGGGTCCCGGTGCGGATGGCACTGTTGAAACTGCTCATCACTGGAGGCGATTGATGTGACCCTGTCGAGCAATGGAAAAGGTCAGAAGATTGAGGCGATTGACATACCGAAAGATGAGCCCAGAGAGCTGCGCGTAAAGCCCATCACAAATGGGACCGTGATAGACCACATTGCAGGAGGCCAGGCCCTGAATGTTCTCAAGATACTGGGAATTTCAGGCACTACTGATGCCACAGTCTCCGTGGTAATGAATGTAGAAAGCAGCAAACTCGGCAAGAAGGACATCGTCAAGGTCGAGGACCGCGAACTATTGGAAGAGGAGTTGAACCGAATCGCCCTGATAGCACCGAATGCATCCATCAATATCATCCGCGACTACAAAGTGATTGAGAAACACACCGTGGATCTGCCGGGCGAGATCGTGGGCGTGGTGCGCTGCCAGAATCCTAATTGCATCTCCAATACCATCGAGCCCATTAAATCGAGAATGCTGGTCAAGACCAGGAACCCCGTCTTGCTCAGATGTCTCTACTGCGAGCAGCCTCTCACCGACAGGATAGCAGAATACTTGATCTAGGAGATGATTTTCGCCTTACGGGATCGATTCTTGGCGGTCGGTTATTGGCTAACCGGGGCTGATCCGAGAGGCGAATCGAGGAGTCGATCGAGAAGACTATCCCGACGCGAATCGAGAAACGCATTGCCGAGAATGCCCGGCATGAAGATGCGAAAGTATAAGTCAGGTTCGGGCGTACTGGTGCCCCAAACTGGATTTGAAGTTTCACTCAGGTTAGGATGGAGTTTAAGATGACAGTGAAAAATGGCGATTTCATCAGAATTGAATATACAGAGATGGTTGACGGGCAAGTAATTGCAGCCACTGACAAGGACGTAGCTACAGAAAAAGGAATCTTCAGCGAGGAAGCCCAGTATGGACCGCACCTCATAGTTGTTGGAGCAGGCCAGCTGGTGAAGGGCTACGAAGAAGATCTGGTTGGCAAAGAGATCGGCTACTCCGGAATGGTAGAGGTCGCGCCAGAGGACGCATTTGGGCTGCGTGATCCCAAAAAGGCCGAGATCATTCCCATAAACCGGTTCAAGGAAAAAAAGCCGGTTCCAGGAATGCGCGTGGGCGTGGAGAACAAGGTTGGAACGGTCACCAGAGTTATCGGCAGAAAGGTAAACGTTGACTTCAACCACCCTCTGGCCGGCAGGACCATCGTCTACGAGTACAAGATCGTGGAGAATATCGAGGATCAACTGGAGAAGCTCAAGGCACTCATCAAGACATTCGCCCATATGGATCTTGAGGTGGAAATAAAGGATGATGTCGCCATAATCAATGTTCTCTGGGAGCTGGGCTACTACAAGGAATGGCTCATGATCAGACGGGGCCTGGCTGACATGATCATCCAGCACCTGGGCCTGAAAGAGGTGGACTACGTCGAGAAGCATACCGGCGACCGGACGAGGGCCGAGCTCATCTCTCCACCCGGAAAGGAGCCTCTCGCGGAAGAAGCAAAGCCCGACGAGCAGAAGAACGACGGGGAAGCGACGCCTGCCTGATGAAGGCCGACAATCAATTTTTTCTTTTTCGGAATTTTTATAGGATTGATAAGATACAAAATTTAATAATAATCATATTTGGCTTTAGAATAATCTGCTCATAGAATCGCTACCATTTATATTTATGTCCAATAGGGGTGGGCCATGGAGCTCGGCTGCCCAATTCGCCAGCCGTCTCCCAAAACCGCTTGTCAAATAAGCTGATGTTGCGTTGCCCCGAAAGGCGCTGCATCAAGCCCAACCGGTTTTGCATCTATCACCCTTTTTACAGTTCTACTAATGAATCATTAGTGCGGTTCTTAGAAGAAGAATCCGCCATGATGAGATGACCAGGACCAGCTGCTTGAGTAGTAGTAGGTCGCCCCGCCCCATCCATAGACATTGGTTGCATACCAGGGATCATATGTCACTTGATCGTAGGCATAAGGATTGTAGACCACAGGTGCCGGATAAGTGTAGGTCGGATAGGTGTAGGTTGGATAGGTGTAGGTCGGGTAATATGAGTATGGATACGTCTGATAGAAGCCGTACGGATAATACCCGCCTGTATTCAGCCAGTCGTAATGATTATTGAAACCATCGAAATTATGGTTATCACCGTGATGGTAGTTACCATCATTATTGTGGCCATCGCCACCTTGGTGCGGTTGTCCATAATTCTGTTCTCCGTCAAAGCCTGCTCCATCAACTGCTGCGCCTACTGCAATTAGCATTCCCAGCGCCAGTACTGATAACATCAATTTGATTGCGTTAATTAAGATTCCTCCAAATATAGTGTTTATTAGCTTAATATTAAAAGGTGATTTTTATGTAGACATCACCTAGCGTCTATATGAATCCTCTATGAAGCTCATGATGCCGAAAATGCAGATTTCGGGAGGAAAACGAAATAGTTATGAATTGAGTTCGGAGGATATCAGCCTTATCAAGAAAACAGAAAAATAGAAATTTCAGTAAAACATAAGTGGTTGGCCATATTCTCCATTTTTACAAGGGGCATCTGCTGCCAAAGACCTAAGTCTATTGCAAGCATGCATCATGCAATCGACACCAGTCGGCTGGCCAATAACCCCGCGAAGTGATCCAATCTTGCGCCATTATTTTTAGGAGAAGGTTGTGGTTCTTTCCTAGCTCTCAGATCCTTTTTGATTCGTCCCCTGACGGGCCTGACGCCGGCCGAAGATAGGTTAAGGTTAGGGTTAAGACTGGTTGATAGGCGCGCGTTCACTTCCCGGCCCAACTACATGCAGTGAATTAAGCATGTCCCTTATAACCTCCCATGGGAAGGTGGATATGACGGAGCATTCGGTTTTTCCTCGATAGACTCTATCCTCGAAGACTCTTCCATCCGGTGAGTAGCTGGCCGCGACAATGAGATCTCCCTGTTTGTATTGACCCTGTCCTAAATCCTGATTTGCGAATCTGAAATTGCCCAGTACCCCCGGTTGCCCGTCTATTTGAGGCTGAAAGAGATTTGGCTGATCGGCTCCCGCTTTCAGGAGTGCATTCCATACAATGATCTCATTAGCAGTGATATTGGCGAGCATTGGCTTTTCATACCGGGTGAGAATGAGCCAGAGAAAGTAATCGGTGCTGGCCACAGTGAGATTATGCCGGGTGAAATCTACTCCGTCGGCGGTGATGCCGCTGGTAGGTGCTTCAACGATGACTGTATATTTCTCCGTAGTATTCATATCGAAGGATACATTGTAAGGCCCAATTGGTCCGGATTCGTGAGCCGCAAAGGCCGGTACTGTTAGGGCTAGCATCAAGAGCAGAATCAGTTCTGCGTGCATTACTCTTGCCACCGATATCATTGACAGAAGATGTTCATGTAATCCATTTCATCCTTTTGGTGGAATCGATCGGCAATGATTGAGCTTCATGATTGATGCGAATTCACGATAGCGCTACTCGAATTCATTCAATCGTCATCAAAACCCGAAGATTTGTCCGGGGCAAATGCGTCAGTCATAGGCTGGCAGATCAATCAGCCTGGGATCGATCTCGGCTCTGCCGACCGTGAAGTGATACAAATCCTGGTACTTCAGGCCAGTAAGACCAAGCATGCTATGCACCATGTCATCGAAGAAGCAGCCGATGCCGCAGCCCTGGAATCCTGCCGCCTCGCTGGCAAGATAGAATGCCTGTCCTACCATACCGCATTCCCAGTGCAGTCGCGAATAGAACCAGGGCCCGAATTCATGCAGCGGCCCCTCCAACTCTGCCATCATAGCGGCGGCAAAGCATCCATCCGACGCTATACTCTGGCGGCAGGAAGTCTCCCTGGCAGCCAACCGGCCGTCACCCTGCGCCAGGAGATAAAGCTCCAGACCTTCGGGCGTGCGCGAGGGTTTTTCCCAAACGAAGTCCCTCTTCATTGCTGCTCGAAGGCTCTCCTTTTCGGCAGGGTCTCTCAGCAGAATGTACAGTCCGCGCTCCAGGCCCTCTACGCGATGCACAAAGATGACCGGATGGATGTACGGCCTCCAGGGCAGAAGGCCGGAAGGAAGCTGTTCAGACAGGGCCGCTTCCAGAATGGCATGGAAGCTCTCCCGTTGCATAGAGGTCTTTCCGTCCAAAGCCTTGGCGCTGCGACGTTTGCGCAGGATGCGGCAGAATTCGAAAGGCATTTGATCGCTCGTTGATGAAAAGCTGGCGTAGACATCGGTGGTGGGCGGCTTTTTCGCATCCTCGCTTACCAGATCGATCTCTGGCCATGCGATATGCTCCGGGCTCAGAGTGTTGGGTCTGATAGGCAGCGTTTGCAAGTTCAATCTAGAGAGATCGGCACAATCCAGGGCTTCCCGGTGGGCCTTCCCATCTGAGAATATCGCCAGCAGTACATCAGGTAGTTCTTTCTCAGAATTGCTCTCCAGGGACGACTCTCTCGTTGCCATACCCTTTGTGGGGCGTGTCCCAAGTCCGAGAAGCCTGGCCAGATCATCTGTCCCCAAATCGTCCCAGAGCGCTGCCGCCCAGCCCAGACAACGCGCGGCCACGGTCACCGCAGCCAGAGCATGGCCTAAATCGATCATGCAATAGCGATATGCCCTCTCTCCGTACTTCCAGGACGAACGCCCGTAGATCGAGGTGAGTCCTATCAGAAAAGTTCCTCTGGGCAGGCAGAGCGACTGACAGCCCTCCACGTTCGCCAGAAGCTCCAGAGCATGATCTTTTGGAGCGTAGTGATATACGCCCGGCGAGCCTTCCAGTCCCTCCACCGGCCCGGCAATGAGATATCCTTCCGTAGGATGCAGATTGCCGCTGGAAGGATTCACGCGCAGATGCCATTTGGAGCCCGCGAGGCTTTTCTGTCCGGAAAGAGCCAGGCTCTCGAAGAAAAGCCTGGCGAGGTTTTTCACGGTCAGAGCCGACGGCCCGGAGATGCCGTCCGCGGCATCAATGAAACCCAATCGCTCCAGGTTGATGTGCGGCGCCCCCTCATAGCTTCGGAAGGGGTTGGGCTGGCGAGCCCAGTCCATTCTTGCCGGGCCGCGCGCCATGGCATGAGGCTGATGCTTTGTTCTCAGATGGTAGGCGATGACCTGGTCGAAGGCTTCTGGCATGGATACCTCTTATCGATATTTGCTCGTCATCTCCCGCAGCTTATGCTCATTTATTTTGAAACGATAACCCGCAGCTCGCAGCGTAGAATGAATTAAAGGTGTATCTCAGCCCTTGTTCTTATATGATGCGATGCATAGGAACTACCGAATGTCTTTATTGTGGATTTTATGTTAGTGGGGACTGGCTTATGAATTGCATGTCTTGTGTTTAGGCTTGCCGCCATATTCTTAATAAATTAGTGCAAATTGCTCCCACGATTATCTAGGAGGTATGATATGAGTATGCCCTATGGCAAGATCGTGCTAGAGGATGGGAAGACGGAGGTATTGATAGAGGTCGGAGACGCAGATAGCTATCGTGGAGAATTGGGGGTTATCGACGACCTCAAGGAGAAGTTCAGCGAGGTTATGGACTTAGTCAGAGAGACCGCCAAGGGCGCCCACGCTGGATACATGAGAATCCCCCAGGAGGTTAGACCCAGCGAGCTTGAACTCTCCTTCGGAATAAAGATTAACTCCGAAGTGGGACTGGTATTCTCCAAAATAGGTTGTGAGGGCAGCTTCGAGGTCACTATGAGATGGACGGGATGATGAACGGGCCTGAAATATTAAGAGATATTGTTGTTAAGGTCTCTCCTGATCGAAAGAAAATTAGAGGGACTGGATTTCTTATATCCAAGGACGAGATCGCTACATGCTATCATGTATTAGCCGACAAGGGCAGCCTCTTGTCGGAGCGCTACTATGTCAAGAACGATGCATGGGAGGACTGGCTTGAAGTTAGGCCATCAAAAGAAAAATGCCATCCACCACCTCAAGATATAGCCTTTCTCCAATGCCCTGTTTCTTTAAAACTTGTCCGTGAGGAAATCCCTATTCTTCCCTGGGATGGCAATCCGTGCGAGTTCCGATCTCGCGGTTACGACTGCAACACAACCGCCGATGATGGATCCTCGACTGTTCATGGAAATGACTGCGAGATCATTGATTACACCTCCCGAGGAGGTGAATCCAGGCTGCAGCTCAAGACCATAAAAAGGACTCTGCTCCAAGGCCGCAGCGGCTCTCCTGTCTGGTCTATGAACCAAAGCGCCATCGTGGGAATGATTGACTATCAAGCTGGAGATGAAAACATTTGGACGGACAGGTCCATGGCTATCCCAATCGAAGCCATAATTCCTATCGCAAAGCTTTCTGCAGTGAAAAAAAAGGTCGGCCAGCTAATAAACGTTCCCCAGTTGCCCCCCAACTTCTTGACCCGTCCGGATGATTTGAAGGCCGTAAAAAAGGCTTTAATGCTCGATTCAGGTCAGTCTACGGCAATCACCGGAACCTCAAGTAGAGTCGGCTTGCATGGCATGGGCGGCATAGGCAAGTCCGTTCTGGCTGTGTCTGTGGCCAGAGATCAAGAGGTTCAAAGTTGGTTCCAAGATGGGATCATCTGGCTGACCCTGGGCACAGATTCCAAGATCCTTCGTCGTCAATCCGATCTGGCCGAGATGCTGGACGGCAGACCTCACGCATTTGAAGACGTTGAGCAGGGAAAGACCTATCTGAGCAAACAGTTGGCTCATAAAGCCTGCCTGATCATTTTGGACGACGTTTGGCATGTTGAGGACATCAAGGCATTGTTCAGCGATCTGGGACCGCAATGCAGGATTCTGGTCACCACTCGAGATGCAGGCATAATGACAGCACTTGGCGCCAGAGAATACCGTCTAGATCTGCTGAGTCCCGACAAGGCCCTTGAGCTACTGGCAAAATGGGCTGAGAAAGATATTGCTGCTCTGCCGCCAGAAGCTTCGTTGATAGTCCTGGAATGCGGGAGACTGCCGCTGGCCCTAGCCTTATGCGGAGCACAGGCGATGGACGGCGTTTCCTGGAAGGATCTGCTTGAGGCTCTGCAGGAAGCTGCCCTCCAATTCTTGGATCACCCTCATGGTAGCGTCATGAAGTCTATGAAGGTGAGCATTGATAATCTGTCGACTGAGCTAGCCAAATGCTACCAAGAGCTTGTGGTCTTTCCTCCAGATGAGAGTTGGCCAGAGGCGGCCATTTTGACACTATGGACATATGCCAATAGTAAACTGAAAGAGAGAGATGTCCGCCAGATGATTTCAATGCTGAACCGAAAAGCTTTGCTGAAAACGTCGGTGAAGGATGGGGGCACGACAATCGACCTGCACGATCTTCAGCATGATTATCTGCGGGCTATCTGCGAAGATAATGCCCAGGGCCTTCATAGGTTGTTGCTGGACGCCTATGCCCAGAAAACATCTCAAGGCGGATGGCCTACCGGCCCCGACGATGGCTACTTCTTCCAGCACCTGGCCTACCATCTCCTGCAAGCCGGAAAGGAAGATGATCTCAGGGCTTTATTGCTCGATTTTAACTGGATGCGTGCGAGGCTTCTAGTCACTGATGTAACAGGCCTGATACACGATTATGATTTTCTTCAATCTCAGCAGGACATCTTTACGATCCAGGGGGCCATCAGACTATCGGCTCACGTTCTTTTCCGAGATGCTGGCCAGCTGCCAGGCCAACTCCTGGGGAGGTTGATGGAGCAAGACCTCCCGCAGATCCAATATCTGCTGGAGCGGATGCCAAGTAGGATTCATGATCCCTGGCTCCGTCCTTTGATCCAAAGCCTCACGCCTCCAGGAGGGCCCTTGATCCAAACACTCCAGGGTCATATCGGCCTTGTCGGCGCAGTTGCGGTCACGTCCGATGGCAAGAAAGCCATATCGGGAGCTTCAGATGGAACTCTCAAGATATGGGACCTGATAACCGGCAAGGAGATTCAAACTCTCCGGGGTCATATCGGCTCTGTCAGGGCAGTCGCCTTCATTCCTAATGGCAAGAAAGCCGTATCGGGATCTTTAGATAGAACCCTCAAAATATGGGACCTGACCAGCCAGGAGATCCAAACCCTTTCGGGTCATACCGGCCCGGTAAACGCTGTAGCGGTCACATCTGATGGCAAGAAAGCCGTATCGGGATCTGGAGATAGAACTCTCAAAATATGGGACCTAGAGAGCGGCCAAGAGATCCAAACCATCCAGGATAGTGGCGGTCCGATCAGGGCAGTCGCCTTCGCCCCTAACGGTAAGAGAGTCGTATCGAGATCTTTAGATGGAACCCTCAAGGTCTGGGACCTGGAGAGCGGCCAAGAGATCCAAACCATCCAGAGTAGTGCCGGTCCAGTCAAGGCAGTCGCCTTCACTCCCAACGGCAAGAAGATGATATCGGGATCTTTAGATGGAACTCTCAAGGTCTGGGACCTGGAAAGCGGTCAGGAGATCCAAACCTTCGGGAGTCATACCGGCTGGATCAGGGCAGTGGCTATCACCCCCAATGGCAAGAAAGCAATATCGTCAGATGATAGAACCCTCAAGGTCTGGGACCTGGAAAGCGGTCAGGAGATCCAAATCCTCCAGGGTCATACCGGCAGGGTCATGTCAGTTGCAGTCACGTCCGACGGCAAGAAAGCCATATCGGGATCTGCAGATAGAACTCTCAAGGTTTGGAATCTGGAGAGCGTCCCGGAGAATCAAACCCTTGGCGATCATGACAGTCTTCGGGTCAGGGTTGTGGCTGTCATCCCCAATGGCAAGAAGGCAATATCGGGATCCTTAGATGGAACTCTCAAGGTCTGGGACCTGGAGAGCGGTCGGGAGATCCAAATCCTCCGTGGCCATACTCGTGCGGTCAGGGCAGTTGCCGTCGCATTCGATGGCAAGAAAGCTATATCTTTATCTGAAGATAGAACTCTCAAGGTCTGGGACCTGGAGAGCGGCCAAGAGATCCAAACCGTTCGTGGTCTAGCCAGTAGTCGGATCAGGGCAGTTGCTGTCACCCCTGATGGCAAGAACGCAATATCTGGATCTGATGATGGAACTCTCAAGGTCTGGGACATGGAAAGCGTCCAGGAGATCCAAATCCTCGGGGGTCATACTAGCCGGGTAAGTGCAGTGGTCGTCACATCCGATGGCAAGAAAGCTGTATCGATATCGTCAGATAGAACCATCAAGGTATGGGATCTGGAGATATGGGAGGAGATCCAAACCATTCGGGTCCGGGGTCATACAGGCTTGGTCAGTGCAATGGTCGTCACGCCCGATGGCAAGAAAGCTATATCGTTATCTGATGATAGAACCCTCAAGGTCTGGGACCTGGAGAACGGCCGGAATATTCAAACCCTCCGTGGTCATACCGGCCGGGTAAACGCTGTGGCGGTCACCCCCAACGGTAATAAAGCCGTATCGGGATCTGATGATGGAACTCTCAAAATATGGGACCTAAAGACTGGCCGAGAGATTCAAACTCTCAAGGGTCATACCAGCCGGGTCAAGACAGTGGCTGTCACCCCCAATGGCAAGAAAGCATTTTCTGGATCTGATGATAGAACTCTTAAGGTCTGGGACCTGGAGAGCGGGCGTATGATGGTGGAGTTCGCTTGCGATGGGCCTATCAATTCATTTGCCTTATCGCCTGATGGCAGGACGGTAATAGCAGGGGACGTTTCAGGGCGAGTTCATCTTTTGAGATTGGAGAACGTGCGCGCATAAGATAAAAATTGGTCGCAGCTAATCAAATTGCGAATTGTGGTATGTTGTCTGATAGCTCTAACTGAGCTTTTTCTTAACGATATGTTTTAGAGAGGTTCTGCTTCTCCTGAGTATCTCCCGGAGCCTTTTGACGAAGTCCATTGACATACCAGCATGAGTATATCATAAACCAACTACGTCAGCAATGTGGCATGATTCTATCTTTAAACTTTGAGGAATCCGGATCATGATAACCTATCCTCTTAGCCTGCTGGGGATGGGATAAAGAGCATCCGTATCCAACAAGGGATGGATTAAATAACCTGGTTCATTTTTCATGTGGCGTCATCTTTCATATCCCGCAACTCTCTTTAGGGCTGATCATTTATTGGCCCTGGGCTCTTGGATAGGACCCCAGAACCTTGACCATGCCAGCCTGGCCTTTTACTGCCTCCAGTGCCTCTTTGACCAGAACGTCATTCACGTGCCCCTCCAGGTCGATATAAAAGTAGTAATCGCCCAAACCCCTGCGGCTGGGCCGGGACTCGATTCTGGTCAGGTTGATAGACCGCCTGGCGAACTCCTGCAGTATGGAGAAGAGTGCCCCAGGCCGGTCGCGCTCAAGATAAATGACAAGAGACGTCTTGTCCTTGCCCGTAGCCTCAGGAATCGTTCTTCCGGCTACGATAAACCTCGTGATGTTTTCGCTTGCATCCTGAATCTCCCTGGCCAGAATCTGCAAGCCGTACTTCTCGGCGGTGCCGGCCTCCGCGACGGCTGCCATCTCCGGGAACTCTTGGGCCAGTCTGGCGGCATGGCTGGTGGAGCCCGTTGTCCTAATCTCCGCTTGAGGGAAATTCTTCTTCAGGTATTGCCGGCACTGGGCCAGGGGCTGGGGGTGGGAGAGAACAACCTTGATTTCGCTTTCACCGCGCCCTACCAGACAGAGCCTGATGGGAAGGTTCACCTCATCAGTAATGGCGACCTTCAGGTGCAGCAAAAGGTCCATGACCACTGTTACTGCTCCCTCCAGACTGTTCTCCACGGGAACGACTGCAACGTCCAGCTCACCTGACTCAACAGCCCGCAGGGCATCCTCAAAATCGCCGAAGTAGACCAGTTCGGCATCGTTCCTGCCCTTTGACCAGAGAAGAGCTGCTTTTTCCGAGTACGTTCCCGCGGGCCCCAGAACTCCAATCCTGCAGTTCAAGCGCTTCCCTTTGCCTTTCCATCCAGCTCTTTTATCAGTTCAGCTGCCCTGTCGACATTGATCCTGCGCTCCGCAGCCATGCGAGCGGCAATGATCTCAATAAGGTCGCACTTTGCTCCTGCCTGCACAGCCACGTTCCTGGCGTGCAAAGACATGTGTCCCCTCTGAATGCCTTCCGAAGCAAGGGCCCGCAGAGCGGCAAAGTTCTGGCAGAGTCCCACTGCGGCAATGATGCGGGAGAGCTCGTCTGCGCTCTTGACGCCCAGGATCTTCACGGCCGTCTTGGCCACGGGATGGACGCGAGTCGCGCCGCCCACCAGACCCACGGCTACAGGCAGCTCAATCGTTCCCACCAGATCGCCGTCTCTGTTCTTCTCGTACCTGGTCAAAGACATGTACCGCCCGCTTATTGAGGCAAAGGCATGCGCTCCGGCTTCCACTGCCCGGGTATCATTTCCCGAGGCCAGCACCACTGCCGTCACTCCGTTCATGATGCCCTTGTTGTGGGTCGCGGCGCGATAGGGATCAACCTCTGCAAGCGCCGCGGCCAGAATTATGCCATCCACCACCTCATCCCCCCCGATCTCCTCTGCCTTGAAGACCGCTTTTGCCCTCGCCAGCCTTCTATCTGCCAGGTTGGAGATGATGCGCAGATACACCCTGCCACCCGTGATCTGCTCTATGCGGGGTGCCAGCGCCTCGGCCATGGTGTTGACAGCATTTGCGCCCATGGCGTCCCGGCAGTCCACAATAAGATGGGTCACCACCATTGGTCCCAGCCTGGAGTCGATGACAAATACTTCTATATCCTTGACCCCGCCCCCGTACTTTACGAGCATGGGATCTTTGTCGTTGGCCATCTTCGTCAATTCATCTTTGTGGAGTAGGATGGCCTGCCGGGCTGCAAAGGGATCCGCAATGCCTGTGGCCTGAATCTGGGCGCGCATCACCGGCCCGGTGCTGGAAGTAGAAAAACCGCCTGCCTCCCGGGCCATCTTGGCTCCGTTGCTCGCGGCCGCGATTACTGACGGCTCCTCGGTTGCCATGGGGATAAGCACCTCCCGGCCGTCGATGATGAAGTTCGTGGCAATTCCCAGAGGCACCTGGAAGACGCCGATCGCGTTCTCCACCATCTTTTCGGCCTGGTCGAGCATTAGGCCGGTCTCAACCTGGGCAATCTCTTCCGCACTTAAATTGGCTTGCTCTGCCACAGCCCTAAGCCTCTCGCCGGGAGGAAGCTTGTAGAACCCTGATATTCTGGAAGTCATCGATCTCACTACCTCGTGTCGCTAGTATGAAAAGCATTGGAAAGGGAAGAACTTTATTCCAGCTGATGGATCTAATTTGGATAATTAAGAGATGATTCAATGAGTGACATCAAATCTTTATTGGAAAAATTGAGCAACGCCCACGGCATATCGGGCTGGGAAGGATCAATCCAGCAGATTGTGAAAGAAGAAATCTCCCCTTACGTCGATGATGTAAGAGTGGACAGACTTGGCAACCTCATAGCCACGAAAAAGGGCGCGAAGCCCTCCATTATGATCGATGCTCATGCAGACGAGATCGGCCTCATGGTAAAGCAAATTGACGAGAAGGGTTTCATACGCTTCCTGCGCATAGGTGGCTGGTTTGATCAGACTCTTCTCAACCAGAGAGTCATTATCCATACCAGCTCCGGCCCAATCATGGGGGTCATCGGCTCAAAGCCGCCTCATGTCATGAAGGAAGAGGAGCGAAAGAAAGTGGTCGATGGCAAGGATATGTTCATCGACATAGGATGCTCCACCCAAAAGGATGTAATGGATCTGGGCATCAGGCCCGGCACGCCCATCTCCATAGACAGGAAGTTTGCATCAATGCAAGGCGATATTGTCACCGGGAAAGCCTTCGACAACCGTGCCGGGCTTATCATCATGATCGAAGCTCTGAAAAGGACCAAATCGAAGTCCACCATTTATGCTGTGGCAGCGGTGCAGGAGGAGGTTGGCCTTAAGGGCGCGAGAGTAGCCGCTTTTGGCCTTGATCCAGATATCGCCATAGCTGCGGATGTGACCATTCCCGGAGACCATCCCGGTATCGAGATGAAGGATGCGCCCATAGAGATGGGAAAGGGTCCGGTGCTGGTTGTGGCCGATGCCTCGGGGAGAGGATTGATGGCTACCCCTCAGATTATAGAATGGCTAATGGGCACGGCCAAGGAGTTTGAGATTCCGGTGCAATTGGAGGCCTCGGACGGTGGAACTACAGATGCCACGGCCATTTACTTAACCCGATCCGGGATTCCGACCGGCGTTATCAGCGTTGCAACTCGCTACATCCACTCTCCAGTGGAGGTGCTGAGCATCAGCGACATCGATAAGGCTGCGGAACTGATGGCGAGATGCCTGGAGACGGCAACCAGATATTTCAAAGAGTGATTCTGCTCTGGAGAGCCCGTCATTCTTTTATATACAAATTTTTATATCTGCTATCAGTTATTATTGTTGACTTCGCGAATATTATTGTGCAAATATAGCAGCGCTTAACAAAAAACAAAAGAAAAAAGAGCCTTGCCGGAATAACCGGCGATCTCCTCTGAACAGAATTCAGCTTGAACCGATCAGGCTTATCACTACGTAACCCAGCAGTACACCTAACACGAATACAACTGCAAAGGAGCCGTAGATCAAGGATCCTGCAAATACAAATGCTTCCATCAGATCATCTCACTACCAGGACTGGAATCGTGGCCCAGTAGAGAACCTTCTGCGCAACGCTTCCAATCAGCAGCTTGGTGGCACCGGACTCGCCATGGCTTCCGATGACAATCAGGTCTGCCTTCTCAGCTCCAGACGTATCTATGATCGCGTTTGCGGGAGCTCCGATCCTTACGATTGCATCTACACTGACGCCCATCTTGGCACCCATGGCCTTGAGCTCCTCTACCGCCTTATCCCCGGCGGTCTTCAGCCTGGACTCGACGTCCTTTCTGTCGGAGCCAAGCTGCCGAACGGCGCTGGCGATGATGACCTCGTTTACGACATTGAGCGCTATAACCGTTGCGCCGACTGCCTTAGCGAGCTCCATGCCCTCCTCAGCGGCTGCTTTTGATTTATCTGAGCCATCTGTGGCAATTAAAATCCGCTTGTACATCCTATCCCACCTTTGAGCCGTTATCTCAATGACATTGTATAAATAGCTATCTTCCCGATTCAAGAATTCTAAGAGCCAGCAATGCCGCATTTTCACCATTATCGATGCCAACGCAGGCAACAGGAACTCCAGGCGGCATTTGAACAATTGAGAGGAGTGCATCCAGGCCGCCAAGCTTTGCGCTCACAGGTACTCCAATGACCGGGCGCATCGTCTTAGAAGCGATGACGCCAGGGAGGGCAGCCGAGAGTCCGGCAATGCCAATGAAGACACGTGCATCGGTCCCGGATATGTACTCCTCCAGCTCATCGGGATTTCTGTGGGCAGAGAGCACTCTATGCTCATAGGATGCTCCCCTCTCCTCCAGCCTGCCTAGAATCCTATCCACAATTGCCTGATCCGATTTGGAACCTGAAATTACAGCGATATCGACCATAGTCTAACCCTGATTTCTGCCCTGCAGCTCATGTTGTTTTTGCACGCTCATGGTTATCAGAATCTCGAATATGGTCTTGATCGCGCCCGCATCCAGATTCAATTCGGTGGCCAGGTCCATCGCCTTCTTCAAGACCAAGCTCTCTCTTAAGGGGTCCCTTATTGGCTTACCCTCGATTCTCTTGGCGGCAAAGATTTTTTTAGAGATGCCAATGCGCCTATCGATAAGCCTTACAATCTTCTCGTCGATCTCCTCTATCTCGCTTCGATATTCTTCCAGCCCCATCAAATCCCTCGGCCCTTACTAGCGCTCCTGTTATTTGCTTTCGTTCTTATCACCCTTCCGCCCAAAACTCCCCAGGCAGCCTCAAGCTCATCCATCTTATCTTCATCAATTATTGCGGCATATGCCGGTCCTGTTCCAGAGAGGCTTACGCCTTCGGCACCGGCTCTCAGGGCCATCACCAGGGGCTTCGTCGGCAGGCCCAGTGCCACACAGTATGCAAAACCGTTCAGGGTCATAGCTCTTCCATAATCGCCACGCATGGCCAGCTCGAAGGCCATATCTGCCAGTGGAGCAATAACCTCGGAGTCTTTTACATTCGTGTCTTTAGAGAAGAATTTCTGCTCGGGAATTAGAAGCATAACGCTGCGATGAAACTCCTCATGCCGAAGGAGCAACATCTTGCGATTATCCGTCACCACAACCCCACCCAGCATCGAGGCCAACGCATCGTCAAGAGCTCCTGTTATGGTGACGCCGACGTCTCTCGCAGCATCCACGCCGATCCTGGCTGCCGAGATATGGTCCATCTCTTCATCGAGGGCATCCAGAGTCGCGAGAACTACGGCGTTGGCAGCGGTGCTGCTGCTCTTCAAGCCGCTGGCAACAGGAATCTCGCTATATGTTCTCACGACGCCGCCATAGACATAGCCCAGCCGCTCCAAGACCAATTCCACACAGTGCTCGATGAGCCTGGTATCCACTCCTGGAACATGTCCCTTAATGCAGCCGGAATTGTCCAGCTCCACCTCGGCCTGGGTCTTGAGATCTATGCCGAAGGCCGACCCTTTCCAGGTGGCCACTGCGTTCAGGATTGAGGCCGCCCCTTTTGCCCATGCATATCCTTTCATAATCGCCTTATGCCTGCTCCATTTCAAATATCTTCTTGAGCTTTTCCAGCTCCCGAACGAAATCTTCCATGCCCAGACGAGTGTATTTTGCGATCATTTTGTTAAGGTATTCTAGCTCAGTGATCGATGAGACAAAGATAGGCTGAAAGCTCCCCAATTCAAAGAGCGGCAAAACCTCCACTCCTCCTTTGTTTGTTCCTTCATCGAGTCCTTTCACAACAATCACAAAGGTGAAGTTTCGATAGCCCAGTCCCCGGGCGATGTTCTTGGCAAAACTGTTCATTTGTTGCACTCTTCTCGAAGAGAGGTCCTTGTATGCGGCCGCAGAATCCTTGTACTCAACGAACATAATGGAATCATCAGACCAGAGCAGGGCGTCATACTCCACGACCGCGATGGAGTTCTTCAATGCCACCACATTGAAGAGGACTCCGCGACACCAGCTTATGTTGAGGTGAAGCCGGAAGTCCGCTTCCGTCATGGGCGTGTTCCTGGGCTTCAGAACGTAGGGGTCGCTAGACAGTTCAATCATACTATTCTATTTCTCTTTCAGCTAAATGGACTTTTCCAAGATACTGGGGTTGGGAAAAGACCAAAAGAGTTTTTGCATTCGCGACAAACGCATTACGGTTGTTTTTCCATTTAGCATCATATTTGAATAATATTTTTATCATAGTGTAATACAATCTTTGGATCTTTTTGGAACAAGATTGCGGCCCTCAAATTCACAAATACACATCTAGTGTCTGGGCTCTGTCTGCTCGGTGGATTAAATCGCAGCTGACTTAATAATCTTTTTTAAATTTACATTCTTATAGCTATACCTTCGACAGTATATCTTGCCAAAAATTATAAATATTATCGCTGCAAACAGTTCTTTCATTATAGAGTATATGGGGTGAGACTATCAAGAAAAAGGGAGTATTAATGGTGCTGGCCGTAGCTGTGACTATGTTAATGGTTCACGTTATGGCGCAGGGCACATCTGGATATGGTGCCGTAGATATTCTGGGAAAGGACGGCGGGATATTTGAGACGGAAGGGTCAGCCTTCAGTTTTCCGGAATTTCAGGACACTAACATCGATACACTGACGGTCGGAAATGATAGGGCTTTGGCCTTCGGGAACATTTGGCAGAAGAATCCTGGAGCCACCGCAACAAACAACTTAGAGATCAAGAAGAACCAGGATTCCGGGGAGTGTGTTTGCTGCAACCGCGGGATCGAAAATGCTTCCCCCTGCCACGACTGCTGCATCAAGGTCAATATGGAGCAGGTCAATGTCGGCAATAGGGAGGCTATGGCTTTCGGATCCGCTTCCGCTATCAATAATATTAAGGTAGTAGTGAATCAACAGTAATTCCGAATCCAGAGACTCAAGAAGTCCTGAAAAATGAATAAACTTTCGAAACCCGCTGACGTGCCGTTAACGGGTTTCCTCTTAATTTTCTCTTTTAAAGTACGACTTCAGCTTCGGGCATTCGACTCGATGGCCCTTTGCCTCTCCGAGGTCCTCATCAGAGCTCTTGACCCGGGTCGGATATCTGGGGTTCAGCTCTAAATTGCCTCCGTTTATCCACGTATCAGGTTGATTGCCAGGTCGAGCAGAGTCCTGGGCCGGATAAGTGCCACTTTTGCTCCTGCATAAGCGGCCTTTTTCAGAAGACTTCCCTGGGAGACGAGCATCTTTCCGGATAATCCTTGCACAAGTCTTTCAATCTCCTCATCTTTCATCGAGGCAAGAGTTTGCAAAGAAGACCTGCCTATGCGGTATTGCCAGTAGAATTCTCTCCGCCATAGCGTTTCATACTCGGACAGGGACTCTCGAGATACATCTCCTCTGGCTACTGCCTCTGCCGCGACCATTCCGCAAATAGCGCCGGCGCGCATGCTGTACGCCAAACCGCTCTGTCCGGCCGCGCCTCCCGTGACCAGGAAGGAATCTGCCGCCATCTCATCCGGCAAGACGCAGATGGGGTCACCCCCTCGCCTCATGGATAATATCAACAGGTCTTCGATATGCTTGTACTGAGATGATTTGTAGACCATGAACAGCTTCAGGAATCTGCGGAAAAATGGTTCCAAATGTTGGCCGTGGCCTCGCACGAAGACGCCAATTGTTGCTCGATTTCCACCAGCGGGCGAGAATGTGGCCTTCCAGCCCGGAGCGAGGCTTCCGATCCAGTATTGGAAAAACCTCTCCTCACCTAACATCGGATGTTCTATATCGGCTTCCATGGCCCAGGCAATATCATCAGGATGGCGCATCGGTTCCAGGCCTGCTTCCCGGGCAAAGCCGGACTGAACTCCAGTGGCGTCTATAACCACACGGGCATGGATCTTCTCCCTTGCTATGGCCACAGTCCTCCGGCCGCTTTCCAGGGTGAGTCCCCGCCCCTGCCCGCGGAGGAGCGCGACTCCGGCCTTTTCCGCGAGGTCGAGATAGAAATCATCGAACTTCTCCCGGTCAATGAAGTAGCCCCTTGCCGGGATGGTTACGCTCTGGCCGGAAGGGCTGAAAATGCGCATGCCATCCAGCTCTTTTTGCAGGTAGCAGTCCTCCACTTTTACGCCTGAGGAGACAGCCATACCCTCGAAGAGCGTATTTGCAGAGTGATTCAACATCTGCAAATCTTTATCCAGCAATATCACGCTGGCTCCACCTTTTGCGGCAGAGGTGGCTGCCATCAGACCGGCGGACGAAGCGCCCACGACCAGTACATCGCAATTCACAATTGACTCAATCAGTGCATTGGATGAGATTAACCTTTGCAAATAACCCAATGGTACCGCTGGCGGTCAGAGCACTGATCTCCTCCACGGTTGTCTCATATACGGTGAGGTATTTCATTTTTTGAGCTAACTACTTAAATCTCATATATTCTCCTGTCTTAACAATCAGTTTCTTAGTATTAATGGACACTTCAATTGCACACATCCGTACAGAAAAGCGTCAATCGCCGTTACAGAAAATGGTAAGGAGATTCTTGTGTCTTGGGAGGATGTCTCCATCGAATCACCTTGGATTTCCATGAAATAATGAGAAGCATGATCAAGGTCGCTCGATCAGATGGCGTAATCAAGAAAGCATGATTCGAAGAAATGATGAAATGGATAAAAGAGCCAGATCAAAATTGTTCTGGCTCATATAAGATCTTACGCTGTGATCTTTGTTCTGGCGATGTACTTGATGAGTTCCGGTCCGAGTCTGGCTTTCTTCTGAATCTGATTGGCCACCTCGTCCATTGTGGCTCCGCTGGCGGTCAGGGAGCGTATCTCCTCCATGGTAGTATCATCCACGGTGAAGTACTCATCCAGGTCCTTCCGGTGGCCCCAAACATCTCCTTCCAGTAGCTCGATGCCCTGCATGTCCAGGAATACCTGGATGGCGTTGGACATGGTCTTGCGGTAGGACGGGGGTACCTGAATCATTCTTAGCCGGGGGCATCTCTGCATCAAATTGAGGAAGTCGACATTGCTGGCTCGGAAGGCCAGGTGAACCGTCTTTTCATTTGGGTTGAGGTTGGGGATCTCATTTCTTGCGCTAACAACTCTGAGTCTCATCTTTTATCACTCCAATCTTTAAAACGCATTAGTATTATTAATAGACACTTCCGCTGTACACATCTGTACAGATCGAGTTCTAGTGAGCTAAATAGTGGCTAAAATTTAGTTTAGTAGTTCTTGCGGCAATTGGGGGCATCTCTCCAATTTCTTCCGGGACCTAAAGCGAAATGTCTCTATTGCTTCATTCAACTCCCTCTAAATCATATCAACAGTCGTCTTAATGCCGGATGCGAACTGTTTTGCAAGCCGCCGGGAGGTTCAGGCAATGCAATTCTAAAGAAAAAAGCTTCTACGCAATAGTTAACGGAAAAATTTATGTAAATGAGAGGCTTTCTGCCTGGTGTCGTCATCCAATGAGAATTTTGTCGTTTAGCAATGGATGAATTGAACCATCGCGATTTCAACCAACGAAATGCGGATGGCAATTCTCACGTATCTAGTCCCCGCCCCAGCAGCTCTTTTTCAACTCCATCCTCGCCAGGAGATCACAGAGCTTGTTGGCACTGGAAACCACGGTCTTCCTGCCGATGCGGTCTTCTGCCGCGGGCCGCACGGCAATGCCGCCGAAGTGGGCATCATCTCCTACTACTATCATTCCCTGGATGTGCATCCAGGCGTGAACGCTCTCCAGGGCCTTTTCCTGGCCGCCGTTTCTGGCCCCACCCACAGTGATGGCGCAGCCGATCTTATCCTTAAGCTTGAAGCCCTGCCGTCGCAGGGGGATGGTCCTGTCGAAAACGGCCTTGAGCTGGCCGGTAACGTTTCCAAAATAGACAGGCGAGGCGACAATGATACCGTCCGCCTTCTCGAAAGCCTCCAGTACACCAGGCATATCATCGCTCTTGGGACAGGGCTTGCCCTTGCTGCAATCACCGCAGTCGTTGCAAAAATCTATAACCATTTCTGCACAGAGCAGTCTCTCCGTTTGAAAGCCCCTCTCCTTGGCCACGGCCAAGGCCTCACCTAGCAAGAACTCCGTATTCCCTGCCTTCTTGGGACTGCCCGAGATGCCAACCACCATCATCTTTCCGTTCACCTCTTCGGAGATTTGCAGGATGGAAATATATGCTTTTGCAGTCGTATCCGCCAATAGCAAAGTTAATATCCAATACCCTAATTTTATTATGGGATTAATATGAATGCAGAGATCACATCGCTTCTGGACCAGGATGTCTACACTCAGAAGGGCATCTTCGTGGGCAGGGTGGACGATGCCGTCCTGGACCCTGAGAACGGCGTGGTGAGCGGCCTGGCTCTGGGGGACGTGAACCGGGAGCTCTTCGATCAGAAGGGCAAAGGGATCGTCATACCCTATCGCTGGGTTATGGCAGTTGGGGACATCATCATCATCAGGCACTTGACCAGAAATGCAAAGGCTGAACCCAAAGTCGGCTAGCTGGGAGATCTATTCCAGCCTTCGGGCCCGTGCGCCTCTGGTTGCGAGGGCGGACGGCCGGGGTTTCAAGAAGGTTCTGGAGAGAAGCAAAAAGCCTTATGATATCGATTTCGCCAGGGTGATGGCTGACGCCGCCGCCGGCTTCTTTCGCGATTCCGGGCTTACGCCAGCTCTGGCTTTCACGTTCTCGGATGAGATCAGCCTTGTATTTCTGGAAGCCCCCTTCGCGGGCAGAGTTGAGAAGATCGACTCCTTGATCGCAGGCTTTCTTTCGAGTGCCATCTCCCTGGATCTGGCAAGGCCTGTTTCTATGGACTGCAGGACTATCCCTCTTTGCGCGGAAGAGATTGGAGTCTATCTGGCGGAGAGACAGGAAGAGACCTGGAGAAATCATGTCTTCTCTTACGGCTTTTATATGCTGGTGGAGGAAGGGCTCAGCAAGACACAGGCCATGGAGAGGCTCAGAGGTATGAAAGAGCATGAAATTCATGAGCTTGTTTACCGTAAGGGGATAAACCTGGCCCGAACACCTGCCTGGGAGAGGCGAGGCGTAATGATCCGTCGAAAAGAAGGAAAGGTGGTGCAGGACTGGGAGCTGCTGTTGTTCTCATCGAAGGAAGGCATTGCTCTCTTGACGGAGACAATAGAGGAATTAACTATTACTGATCATTAATAATAATTATCTTCTTCAATTTCTCCTTACAAATTATGTCAATATTTTTAGAAAATTGTTGGCAAATTAAGATCCGTAAAAGCTAAATCTAATAAAGATATTTCAGTCCTGAATGATTTACTTAAATTGATTAAATAATATTTGTCTTTATATGATTTGTCGGAGGAATTAAAATGGATACAAAAAGAGAAGGCCAGGGATCTAAAAAGTCTGATGTATATGGAAAAAGTGCCATTGCCCCCATAGATGATAGTTACGCCAGGGTAGCGGCATGGTTTTTAGGACCAAAGGCTGAAAATAAGAAATTTTTGAAATCTCTTATCCTCAGGAGTATAGATGATTACACAAATTTAAGGGAGAATTACTATCACGATGATCAAAAATATATTACAAATAATATCAAAAATAAGGATTCGTATAGAATTGCCCAAGATAAGATAGTGTCTTCATTGGCTGAATTGATGGAAAGGCTTCACGGCAGCATCCCGTTCTTCAGCCCCAGGTACCAGGCGCATATGAATTGGGACACCGTGCTGCCGGGAAGCTTGGGCTACATGGCTGCCATCCTTTACAATCAGAACAATGTTGCGACTGAAGGAGGCCCGGCGACAAGCAGACTGGAGATGGAAGTTGGGCAGCAGCTGTGCGAAATGTTAGGTTTTGATCTCGATAGTAGCTGGGGGCATATAACTGCAGACGGGACTATCGCCAACCTGGAAGCCATGTGGATGGCAAGGAACCTGAAGTTCTATCCGCATGCAATTCAAAGTATGCTTATCAATAGCGATAATGAAGAAATAATAAAGGGACGGAATGATATCCTGGTGGAGCTTGGGCCTGAAAAGATAAGGCTAATCGATCTCAATTCATGGCAGCTGCTAAATCTCCGTGGGGATCTGATTGTAGAATTACCTGGAATTGTTGGTGATAAGTGCTTCCCAGAGATGGAATCGGATGCAAGGATGAAGATTGTAGGAGACCTTTTGGGTCCATATTTGATCCAGAATATAGGGCTCTTGGATTTTGCCCGAGATCACAGGGATGTAAAAGGGATGAGAGTTTTTGTTCCCGCAACCAAGCACTACTCCTGGCCAAAGGCAGGGACAATATTGGGAATAGGTCAGGACAGTATAATTGGAGTCGATGTCAATGAGAGATGTCAAATGGACACTCTAAGCCTTGAAAAGGAGCTTAGGCTCTGCGCAATGCAAAAAATTCCTGTACTAATGGTTGTTGCTGTGATAGGAAGCACAGAAGAGGGTGCCATAGACGACCTGGCTGCGATACTGGGGATAAGGGATGAGCTACATTCCAAGTATGGAATGTGGTTTAATGTTCACTGCGATGCTGCCTGGGGCGGATATCTAGTGAGCATGATCAGAGACAAAAACGATAAAATGATCCCCCATCAAGATGTTGGATATGTGCCCGTTCTCACCTTGTCGAAACATGCTCATAAGCAGCTATCCAATATATACAAAGCAGATACGGTAACCATCGATCCGCATAAGGCGGGCTTCATACCCTATCCTGCGGGCTCCCTTTGCTACCGCAATAAGGCTATGCGCGAATTGATAACATTCAACGCTGCATATATTCACTCAAATCCGGACACAAACATGGGAATCTATGGTGTTGAAGGCTCAAAGCCTGGCGCAGCAGCTGCAGCAGTATGGCTTGCCCATATGTCGATACCTCTGAATCAAGATGGCTATGGCAGAATTCTCGGTGAATGCATGTTCTCCGCCAATATCTATTATTGCTATTGGTTGACGCTGGCAAAGGATACGGATAACTTCCGTATTGAACCAATTGTGCCTCTTCCTGAATTGGTTTTCGATGGAAAGGGTATGCCGTTAGCGAAAGGAGACAATGCCATAAAAGAATTTATCCGGAAACATATCTTGGGTAAACCCAATGAAAAGATCGCCGAAGATCCAGATGCGATGGCCGTTCTCAGTCAACTCGGGTCTGATGTCCTGACAAACTCGTTTGTTGTGAATTTCAGGGGATTGGATGGCAGATGGAATGTTGATTTAGAGAAATGCAAAGAGCTTAACTTAAAACTATTTCATATGTTCTCTATAGTTGACGACACATCTGAAGAAGAGAGGAAGAGGGTTGAGTTCGTTTTAACATATTCCGAAATCGATTCTAAACACTACAGAGTAGCCTTAGAAAGCGTATGCAAAAAACTAGGATTAGTGTACGACATCAAATCAGACTACTCCTTGAACTTCTTGATCAATACCATTCTAGATCCCTGGCCAACGACCCATCATTATGTAAAAATGATCACGGATTCGTTTAGAAAAGGAATTTATGCGTGTGTTGAAGAAATGGATGAGGGGCAACTGAAAGGAGCTTAGATTTGAATGTAGTCGCTTATGCGGGTTATGTTAATTAAAGGGGCAAACGACAATAATCGTTTTGCTGGTTCATTGAGAGCCAAAAGAGAGGATGAGTTCTCTCAACATTTTTATTCCCCGCTTTCAGAAAGGATTGTGAAGTATTTCTTGATTATTTCCTTGTTCTGCGGAGGGAGGCTCTCAATATAGAGCTCGGATGGAACTGCTGCCGCCTTTCCTGCCTGGGATTGCTGGAAGACTCGCTGCACGGGCTCCGTGTTCCTGGCGATAGAGCCGGCTCCGACTCCTGGTGTCAGCACAAGATCCAGTTTATTCTCATTCAGAACGGCCAGGGAAGGATTTCCGAAGAGGTTCCCGGAGAGATTTTTTTCCGAATTGGTATTAGATGGTGCGGTTGGTTCATTCTGGAAAGCTCCTACGGCTTTGTCCTTCAGATCGACGAGAGACTGGAAATCGGCCGGTGTTACTATCTCGCTCTGTGCCAGGAGTATAGTTATGACCGAAAGGATGACGGTCACTATCGCTCTGTTGCTTATCCGCCGCTTATCGAGGATCTGCAAGGACTTGATTCCGACAAGGCTTACATTGAGCTCTTTGGCCAGGCTCTGCATGGGCAGATTATCAACATCGCGATTGTCGTATGCAGTTTTGGCTTTTTCAGAGAGCTCCGGCCCCAGGAGGGGAAATATATCGGCTTTTTTCCGTCGCTTGAGGAGTGTGGCGCCAATCGTTCCGATGATAATTGCGAGAAGGGATGGTGACGCCGCCAGAGGCAAGAAATCCTGATAGTAGAAGCTCATAAAAGCAGGAATGCCAAGAATCTCTGCCAGGGCGTAAAGGGCGATGGAAAGTATAATTGCATTTAGGGCCCATACCGCCCATTCGAATCGACGGTTAGCCTTCATCAGCCGGGATATGGATGTGAGAAAATCATAGGGCCCATTCATAATATTTATTCCGATAGTTCGAATAAATAGTTTCCGGATTGATGGGTCCTGGGCGACAGATTCGAGAATTTGTAACTTGGAGAATGGAGACCCCATGCATGGACCCTGCGCCAGGAACCGTATGGGCGAGTCGTGCTTTGGGCGCGTCGTTCCTGATCCTCTGGGGAAGACTTGTTGAGCCTCTGGATAGTGCGGCGCTACATAAGCTAAAAGCAAAGGTCGTATATTCCATGGAGAAGAAAAGCATATCGGATCGGGACGTAAGCCCACGGACCTGGACTCAGGATGTAGCATGGAGCCGATGAATTGGTCTGAACTTTTGGCAGAACTCGAGATCGAATACGCCAATTCGATCAAAGAGAAGATGCGGGCGCAAAATCTGCTGCAAAAGGTAACACAAATGCTGAGCACAGCGGAATTATCATCGGCGGAGGCCTCAGTGATCGATAGGCTTGATATGATGCAGATGGAGCTTACCGAGGCGGCAAAGGAAAATATCTGCAGAAATACAAGGTGCCCTCATTACAGCAAGAAATGCAGAATGAGGTAGAAAATTCTGGACACAAAAGGCATTTGGATGCTGCCGAATACTATCAGCTGTCCCGGGCCAAGAAAGCTGTAAATAGTTTCTATCTTACGTCAGCTCTGCTATCGGCAACTTGTTTAAGCCAGGCTCGGGAGCTCAAAATAGTCTAAACATCAATAATTCCCTTTGAAATCAACGTGATAGATATCGATTATTGGAATTTGGGCTGTATTAAGATTGATGATGAAGTGGGCGGGGCCTTATCACCTGAATCTCCAGCCGTCAAATATTCGAGATTCATAACTCCAATAGTTGTTATAGATCCCCTGGTTTGGATCGAAATAGGAACCCAAAACGATAGCGCCGGTTTCGTGGGGGTTCAGGTTCCCTACAAGGCCATGGCCAATATGAATTGGTGTGGGGTGCGCGTTGCCGACCACAATTGGGTTTTGTGCGGATGCCGTCGTGATTAGGCCCAACATAAAAATTAATAAACTGATCAATATCTTCATCGAAATCGCTCCTTAAAGGATACTGTATTGAATTGAATCATAAAAAAGTTTTGTGGTATCTTTCAGGATTTTGGAAGGATGAAATAAGACCGAATTGGCGCTTTTGGGATGAGAGATCGGAAGGACATTTTCTTTGATGGGCTGAAAAGTGACATCGAACCAAATCGGCTTCATCGAATTCCGAGTTTGCTCTTGATAACTCGGATGTCTTTCTCCACCCGGACCTGCCATTCAGCATTGTTTCGTATGGCCAGGTCGTCCCGCAAGCCCCGGATCTCTGAAGTCGTCTCCTCTTGGCTGACTATCATGCTATCCTGACGGCCTATCACGCCATCCATCTTATCATTCAAGCAGTCCATCTTCTCATTCATGCCCTGTAGATTGTCATTCATGCTCAGCATAAGTGGGATGGCTTTATTCATCTGAACCGTTGCGCAGAACTGAGCATATTCGCCAATCTTCATGACCTCGCCCTCGCAGTCCTCGATGACGACTTTTGAGACCTCGGCACGCCCGGGTCGTTTTGTCTCCGTTAGCGCCCGGAATGCCTTGATCTCCTGCTCACCGCCATCGACCAGGATGAGGACCTCCTCTTCGACATCTCCCTCTATATTATGGGCCTCGAACATCCTGATTCTATTGGCCATGGCCATGCTCATCAGGAAGTAGCGGTAGCCAACGTCATGAACCTTCGGGCCGGTGATGGTGATCTTGAGCTTCATCTAAGGCGATATATGCTCGCCTGTGTGAAAAGGGTTTGGGTTGTGTTGGATGCTTTGATCAGTATGACGTGGCCCTGGAGTGAAAAAAGAGTTTATACCACCTGATCTATTCATTTCTATCTCAAGCGTCTGCCAGATGAAGGGCCGGGTTTCGGGACTGGAAACAAAGGTGCAGTGTCCCTGGAAGATGGTGAAGGGTACAGCAAAAGATTGCATTGCTGAATAAACTCATGTTTCAAATAAAGAATGGAAAAAATGGCTGGCATCGATGGAATAAGGTTGAAGCTCCTCTTGATCTTGGTAGCTCTTGCTCTTGTACCGGTAGTGTGTGTCGGAATTATATCTCTTGCTGAGATGAACCAGGCGTCCATTGATGTTCAAAATAACATATCCAGCCTGAGTACATCCTTGAACCGCTCTGCACTCACAGTTATGCCGACCGATGCTGACCAGGTGCAGCTCGCTATCGCGAAGGCCCATCAGTATGATGAGTTCTTTCAGCGGATCGCCTCTGAGAATGAACTGGTTGCCGGCTATGAGGGCACCTTCTCATCAAACGAAAGCTGCATTCCACCTGGCATATGGATTGCGCCGACAGGCTCTAATCAGAATGCTTCCGGGAAGAGAGATGTAACGATAAGATCACTATGCGTGCCTGCAAGGATGATGCAGAGCCTTATCAATGCCGAGCCTTCACTCTCCCTCACCTATATTGGAACCGAAGATGGTATTCTGGTGACCTGGCCTTACAGCAGTCAGACCATTGGTAGTACAGCACCTTTCGGCTACAAGGATATGCCCTATTATTCTGAAGCCAAATCGAAGAAGACAACTATCTGGACCGGTCCTTATGTGAATAGTAAGGGCCTCCACGCCATGACTATTACCACTCCTGTCTACCGAGGCCGTGAATTTTCAGGCATCGTGGGAATGGATCTGTCTGTGGAATCGATTTACAGAGATCTTTCCGCCATGAAGGGAAGAGGTTATCCATTTATCATAAGCGGAAATGGCCTGATAATCTCCCGGCCAGACGATAGGCCGGAAGCAGCAATAAAAGACCTCTTCGAAGTCGACAACCTGAACGAAGCCACCAGCCCTGATGTCAGGGCCCTGGCGAAAGGAATGCTTGCAGGAAGCTCCGGTTCTATCGTAGTAGGTCTGGGAAACTCGGATGGATATGTGGCATATTCCCGCATAACCTCTATTGGTTGGACTTTAGGCATTGCCTATCCTGCTGAGGAGATGAGCTTGCCCGCGCGATTCATCGACTCTGGGATCAAAGCTGTCGCCAAGAGCACGACTCAAGGGCTGGATGATGCCTCGCGAAGAGTCCGAGAAATTGCTTTCCTCATCATTGCGCTGACTGCATTCAGCGTACTTGCGGCGGGCTTCCTGCTGAGTCGCAGGATTGACGACGAATTGGGCACTCTTGCCGGTATGGTTGAGAAGGTCTCGCGCGGCGAGCTTGACGTCGAGGCGAAAACCTCCGGGGAGATGGCGAACCTTGGAATTGCCCTCAATAGTATGGTTAAGGGACTCAAGGACCATATGGTGAGGCTCGAGGGAGATGCCGTCTTGCGGGGAGGATCCGGCATGGAGACGGATTTCCTGGAGGGCGTCAAGCGCAATCTCATTCCTACTGGAGTGCCTGAGGAAGACGGATACGAGATCCAAGTCCTTTACTGGCCGTCGGATAAGAATAGCTTTGACCTCTATGATATTTCCAGAGCGGAGGGCGGGATTGCCTTTGCCCTGGCAGGAGTTGGTGGAGACGGCATCCAAGCGGCCATGCTTGCCATCATGTCGCGAACGCTCATTCGTGCCTCGTCAGACAAATCGGATCCTTCGAAGACCATCAGTGACCTGAATTCACAGATAAATCAATATGGTCACGGCACTAATTTGGCATGCTTCTATGCTCTGCTGGATCCGGGAAATCATACTTTGGAGTATGTGAATGCCGGGTTCAACCCGCCTTTCATTGTCGATCCTGGGGGAATGGTCGATACTCTGGGCGGAGGCGGCATAGCACTTGGCATGTTGGATAAAATGGAGTTGCAAGAGACGTGCATACCCATTCAGCAGGGGGATGTCATGGTCATGTACTCGAATGGCGTTGTCGAGGCGGAAAATGGCCAAAAGAAGCAATTTGGGATTGAGCGGCTGATAAATCTGGTTATAAACAACCGGAACAGACCGGCAAGGGAGATACTAATGGCGGTTGAGGTGGAGCTAATGGATTTTTCCAAAGCCCAACCAGCACCGGTTGATGTAACCCTCATAATTCTCAAGCGAAGCTGATCGCGAGCTACGTCGAGGCGCCTAGCCGGTTGATCTGTAAAAAAAGTCTAGGGTAGCTCCCAGGCTTTATTGAAAAATTAGTTTTCTCTTCCTATTTGATCATTTATACTAAATATTATATAAATAGTTAGCACTTAATTGTCCCATTCTTTGGCACGTCATCTTTAAATACCAGTATCTTGTTGGGAGAGAGGCCGATGTGGTGGGTTCAAGGATTTGCCTTCCATCTCCCCAACCAAAACCGGGGAGGCGCGAAGGGGCGAAATCCTTAAATACGAACCTCGATCACAATCGTTGCCGAAAAGAGTTCAAGTTTTTCGGGCTGCTCCGCGAATTCCCTGGGGTTTTCCTCTTTAGGAGTCCGGGTGAGGCCGAAAGATATAAATAGCGAAAACTCCTTTCGAATAAGGCCAATATCTGGTGCAGAAAAAGTTTGCTGAAGAGCAGGCTTTAAATAGTAGTAATGCGTACAGAATTGGGCCGATGAGGCGTCGCAACACAAAGGCTACGACCCCGATTTGATGACGGGCCGAGTTCCAAGCTGCGATATATTAGAAAATATGGAGACGCGAGTTTTTTCGTGTCTGACATTGGTCTTGGCGACTC
>Ga0209083_1000095_pt1 | contig 133909 bp, 123 predicted proteins | sample AM7aDNAmetaG_FD_184132 | JGI IMG/M metagenome (GOLD analysis project Ga0209083, IMG submission 184132) | Freshwater microbial communities from Finland to study Microbial Dark Matter (Phase II) - AM7a DNA metaG (SPAdes) (version 3) | ecosystem: Environmental > Aquatic > Freshwater > Lake ... | reverse complement strand
TTTAGGTACAATAGACGCTCAAATATGGAGACAATCTTCGATTTACTCATAAGAAAGATGGTTTTAAAAGAACCTATACGGTTATAATCAATACATTAACTAGGGCGGTCTAAGCGCCTATACCAATAAACTAATTCTTGTCGAAAAATCAGTGTTTAAGACATTTGAGAGGTTTTTGTAGAGTTAAATCTTTGCACTTTAAGAAAGTTTAACTCTTGTAGTTGGCTAAATAGGCAGAATATGCGATACTGAAGAGGAATTATTGTCAGTTGTTTTCGAAAAAGCTGAAATTCACATTGCCATAATGCCGATGGTCCACAAAATTTGGATGATGCTGGAAAGTGGATTTGGATGAATGTTCGAGTACGAAAAGTCCATCAACTTTAAGTAATTTATGCTTGAAAATTAAATCGGGAATAGTGGAAATTTGATCCAGTTCGTAGGGTGGATCAGCAAAAATCATATCGAATTGAGTACGACAAGAATCTATGAACTTAAATGCGTCTGTTTTCATTAAGGTCAGATTGCTAATTTTCAATTCGTTACATACTTTACGTATAAAGTTGCAATGTCGGTCATTTTGCTCAATGCTTATTACAGTTTTGCAATCGCGCGACACAAATTCAATGCTGATACCGCCAGTTCCGGCAAACAAATCGAGCACATCAATATCTTCGAAATCAATGCGGTTATTCAGCAGATTAAACAGCCCTTCTTTCGCAAAATCGGTTGTTGGGCGTGCTGTTATATTGGCTGGTGCTGATATCCGTCGACCTTTGTATTTTCCGCTGATGATTCGCATGCTTTATATTGATATGTTGAAATTTTTACTATTTATTATTCACTTTCAGATATTTCTCCAAAATTTCTCTCAATTCGGGTTTTTCTCGGGCATTCAATAAGATTAGCGGACATTTATGCATATCAAGTTCCAGTTTATCATATACATTCAAAACAAAATAAGCGAAATCCTCTGAGGTTTGATACGTGAAACTATTGATTAGTTGCAATTTAGCTTCTTTAAATACCATAATATCGAGCCTTTTATTTCGTGTCCAGCAATAAACAGAGTGTTCAGTCTTTGATTTAATATTCTCAGTAATAAAATAACTGATATGTTGCTCAATAGCTGTATTTGGAAACAATTGGCTCATCGCTTCATGCACAATTCCCGGCACAGAAAAAATATTTACGATACCTAATTCTGGAATTTTATTGAAAAGTATACTATCTGTTTGATTTGGCTTATGTTCCAGTAATAAGAAATCAGCAGCCTCTTCAACCTTGAATAATGCGAGTGGAATAATAACGTAGGATTCAGATTCAAAAATGATTCTGGCTTTATTGAAATTGAGCTGTGTCTCCGAATTAATTAAGGTCATTAATTCTGGCAAGGACAATGTATGCAGCGTTTCAACTATTCTTTTCGTTGAGAGTAATGAATTAGATTGATCGAAAACGGACAAAGAAAATCCATCCGAATCAATTCGAATGGATAGCTCGTAAGAATTTGCCGTACTTTTTTCCATGTTTTGCTTAAGTTTTGCAAATTTAGAAAAGAAAATTCAATACTGCCCTATTTGGATTCTTTTTTCTTATATTTTCGGGTTCAGCTTAAAAGTTCTTGAATTTGTGTCGTATCTTTGTACTTTGATTCAGAAAAAAATATCGGAAACCAAGAATTTTAGATTGTTTACACTTAAAATGAGCATTTCATTTCGAACACAATATAATAAACTGATTCATTTATATCCAACGCTCTTCAACTATGGTGAGCGGAAGGAAATCAGAGCGATATTAGCCAAGTATTTTGTTAAATACCCCTTAGAAGGCACTTTGCCGGGACATACTATTTTAGATAAAATCGAAATTAGTGAAATTGTCCTGAATGAAATCGGTTTGGGTAAAGCGGCTGTTCTTAGTGTGCTATTTCACGAACTAGTAGAAAAAAAAGCTCTTACTGTTGCTGAAATTGAAAAAAAATTCAACACGCAGGTTTCTTCCATCATAAACGGGATGATGCGGGTGGAAGAACTTTATGCCCGCAATGCTTCACTGGAAACCGAGAATTTTAGAAAACTATTCCTGACTTTTGCAGAGGATGTTCGAGTGATCCTGATTATAATTGCTGAGCATTTGCAAATTATGCGAAAGCTGGATGTTTATCCCGAAGATAAGCGTCAGAATATAGCCCGTGAAGCATCATTTTTGTATGCACCTTTGGCACATCGAATGGGTTTGTATGTGGTAAAAACGGAACTTGAAGATTTGTCACTAAAGCATACCAACCGAGAAATCTACCGTGAAATTGCTCATAAACTTAATGACACCAAGCGTTCACGTGATCAGTTTATCTCCGATTTCATAACACCATTAAAGGAAAAATTGAAAGACATAGGTTGCGAATTTTCAATTAAAGGTAGAACAAAATCGATAAATTCTATTTATTCAAAAATAAAAAAACAAAACACAGCGTTCGAAAATATATATGACCTTTTTGCTATTCGGATTATTTTTGATGTGCCACTCGAAAAAGAAAAAGCAGCTTGCTGGCAGGCATATTCTATCGTTGCCGATATGTATCAACCGAATCCAAAACGCCTGCGTGACTGGCTTTCCATTCCGAAAACGAACGGATATGAAAGTCTGCACACCACAGTGTTAGGACCTGAAGGCAAATGGGTGGAAGTACAAATTCGTAGCGTCCGTATGGACGAAGTAGCTGAAAAAGGACTGGCAGCTCACTGGAAATATAAAGGTATTAAAAGTGAATCGGGGATGGACGAATGGTTGAAAAGTATTCGTGAGATTCTTGAAAATCCCGAATTGAATGCAGTAGACTTCATGGATGAATTCAAACTGAATTTATACGATAAAGAAGTATTTGTATTCACACCTAACGGTGATTTGCACAAATTACCAAAAGGAGCTACTGCACTTGATTTTGCATTTTCCATTCACTCAGGGCTAGGCAGCAAGTGTGTTGGAGCAAAGGTGAATGGCAAAAATATGCCAATAAAATATGTGCTGAACAATGGAGATCAGGTGGAAGTGCTCACATCACCCACCCAAAAGCCAAATCCGGCGTGGCTGAATGTGGTGACGACTTCAAGAGCCAAAACAAAGATTCGTCAGGCACTGAAAGAAGTCGAATTCAAAGATGCCGAAATTGGTCGGGAAACGATTATTCGTCGGTTCAAAAACTGGAAAATAGACCTGGACGATGGTAAAATTTCCCGTTTGGCTAAGAAAAAGGGATATAAGACTGTGAGCGACTTCTACCAGGAAATTGCTCATGAAAAGCTTGATATGCACGTGGTTCGCGACTTATACGTCGATCTGGACAAACCAACTGTTATTGAGCAAACTGATATACGCCGCGCTGACTCCTTTTCGAAGGATTTACAACAGGCCGATTCCGTGGGCAAATCTGATGCACTGGTTATTGGAGAAGACTTAAAAGGTGTTGATTTCAAACTCGCCAAATGTTGTAATCCAATTTTTGGGGATGATGTCTTTGGGTTCGTTTCGGTTGTTGGTGGAATCAAAATACACAAAACTGATTGTTCCAATGCTCCACAAATGATTGCTCGCTTTGGCTATCGCATTGTGAAAGCTCGTTGGTCAGGCAAATCAGTTGGTTCGCAATATCCAATCACCTTACGCATAGTTGGACACGACGATATAGGGATTGTGACAAATATTACTTCGCTCATCTCAAAGGAAAAAAACATATCGCTACGTTCTATTTCAATTGACTCTAATGCCGGTCTGTTTCAGGGAAATCTGACCATTATGGTAAACGATACAAATGAGCTGGAAGGCATTGTTAAAAAATTGAGGTTGGTGAAAGGAGTGAAAAGTGTCACAAGGAATTGACAATTTATTCATTTACGATTTACAATTTGAAAGCCAATGCTGTGAATCGAAAAATGAATTATTGAAACTGAAATTGTAAATAATTAAATTGTAAATTAAAAGATATGTTTTCAGGAATAATTGAAGAAGCAGCTCAAGTGGTTGCATTACAGAAGGATCAGGAGAATTTACACCTTAGCATGTCCTGTAGTTTTACGAATGAGTTGAAAATAGACCAAAGTGTGGCACATAATGGAGTTTGCCTCACTGTGGTTTCAAAAACAGCAGATACCTACACGGTAACAGCTATTAAAGAAACACTTGATCGTACTAATTTAGGACTGTTGGTAGTTGGAAGCAAAGTGAATCTCGAACGGAGTATGAAGATGAATGGCCGCTTGGATGGACATATTGTTCAGGGACATGTGGATCAGACAGCACTGTGTACTGAAGTTAAAGAGGCAGATGGAAGCTGGTATTTTAGGTTTGAATATCCATTCGATAAGGAAATGACAAAGCGTGGCTATATGACAGTGGATAAAGGCTCAGTTACTGTAAATGGCGTTAGTCTGACAGTTTGCAACCCAACAGATAACAGCTTTCAGGTGGCTATTATTCCTTACACCTACGAACATACTAATTTTCAAGAGATTAAAGCTGGCACTGTCGTGAATCTTGAATTTGATATTATCGGCAAATATGTTAGCCGAATGATGTCTTTTTAGACAAAATTATATTTATTCAGTCATAAATCAAACTATAATCATTGAATTTTGTTAGTATTTCGATGATTATAGTTTTACGACATGGATAAACTCCGGAAACACATAAAGGAATCTTTCTTTAATCCCATACTCCACTTTCTGCCACTGCTCCTATTTGTAGTGCTGGACGATTATTATGGAATACTTCTTGCCTGGGAGGTTTCCTTTCCATTCGCCTTGGTATTGCTGATATATATATATTTTGTCTTCAATGGTATTTTTACCTGGCATCTTATCGGTACTCTAATTTTTGTGTTAGCAAGTCTCATAGTTGCTGTAGAAACCTTCTTGCCAGTTTCTTTTATTAGCCACCAAATTGTATGTGAAACTGTTGTTCTATCATTTTTTATTGTTTTCATATTGTTTCGAAAACGGATTCAGAGACTGGTATCCAGGGTGATGTCTAACCTGATTCCAATGACAAACAATTTTGAAGAATTATACCGGGTAATTTGGTCGTTCGCATTAGTCTTATTTATATATATTACCGGGTTTCTGATAGTACAGATTGTAGGCCAAAACGTAGATACTTATCAAGAATTATTGCAATCATTGAGTGTTGCTGTTTTGTTTTTCCTTTCTGTATATGAAATCCTCAGAGTACAAATTATCCGGTCAAAATTAATCAGGGAAGAATGGTTGCCCATTGTCAATAACCAGGGCAAAATCGTTGGCAGTATACAACTTCACACCAGCTTGAATGATGAAAAAAAATATCAGCATCCAGTAATTCGTATACTTTTTGTAGATAAAGGAATGATACTGTTGACTAAGAAACAGGATGAAAATAATCCATCATCAGAAGTATGGGACAGCACTATTTCTAATCATGTTGTAATGGAAGAAACGATTGAACAGTGTGTTGACAGGACTGTTAAGTATAAACTTGATATAGATAATTTTAAATATATGCATCTTTCAACCTATTCGGTTGAATGCAAAAATGAAATTCAACATGCATTTTTGTTTGTAAGTTGCATGCAGTCTGAATATAAAGCTACTGATCTGTTTATTGAACAAGCAAAGTGGTGGACTCAATCCCAAATTGAAGAAAATATGGAATCCGGTATTTTCACGGACAATTTTAAAATTGAATATGATTTACTTAAACGCGGTGGTCTGCTTGAAACGGGAAAATGTGAATGCAATTGCAGGTTAAAGCAAGTCATTTATAATCAATCTAATGGCACAAAAAAAGAGTAATATCAATCGAATTACTCTTTTTTTGTGCTTTAGACTACCGCCTATAAACTACCAACGATTCTTCACTTTTTCATTTCATTATTATTATTCATTAAAAAAAAGTGTTGTTAGTCAATGAGTATAAGATTATTTCTATTTGGAAATCAATAGATTATAATTTTGGACGTCATTTCTTTTTAATTCCCTGAAATACAAACTCGACAATCGTATTTTTATTTTTTTCAAATTCAGAATTGATATTCTGACGGATGTATGGTACTTCGAGTCCCTTAATTGCATAAAAAATAATGGTGGAAGCTAAATCAGGGTCCATACGTTTGAAGATATTTTTCTCAATTCCTTCAACAATGATGGAACGAATCAATGCAATTTCATTAACGTCAATCTTTCTGCGTTTACGCTCCACTTCGTAAATATCGTGAAAGAAATCGGCTCGAAGTGAACCATTGCAGTTTACTACATCTTTAACAGCATCTAAATGAGTCAGGATATGATTGGTAAGTTTTATATCGGGTTCAGTTTTTAGAGCAGATACAATAGCTAATCGATCGATAATAGTACCCAACTCTTTGTCAATTACCGCTTTGTATATTTCCTCTTTGTTGTTGAAGTAGGTATATAATGTTCGACGGCCTTTTTTAGAGGCTTCGGCAATATCATTCATTGTCACATCTTTTTTGCCATTTTTTGCAAAAAGCTGACGAGCAACTTCAATTAGCATTTTTCGGGTATTTGACATAAATTAGATGTTTAAATATAATAAAAACAAGTTTGAAATGCAAAAGTAATGAAATGTTTAAAACTTCAATGTGATTTTATTCAAATAATAAATATTATACTGATTTGGACAAATCAAAACTACCAATTATGTTACGTAGAATAGATATTGGTCGATCATTGAATTCGATTATTCAGTTGCTCATGCAATAAATTTATGTTCATCACACAAGCTCAATCTGTAAGTTCAATATTGTAGTTTATTAGCCAAAATACAGGCAAAAGTTCTAGAAATTTAAGCTATTTCTTCAAAATAAATGTCGTAATTTTACAGCTCAAAGAAATTCAATGAACCGACTCAATTCTATATTAAATAATTTAAAACCCTCTGTACCGAAACAGTATTTGCTTTTTGTAGCTGCATTGGTATGGACTTTTGCTGGTGGTATGCTTCTTTTTAGGGGTTTCTCTGTGCTGAAATTCAATTCCAAGGGCATTTTGCTGGAAGAAGGAATCAGTATCGTTTTTGGGGTAATATTTTACATTTTCATGTTTTCACGTATTTCTTTGAAACATATAATTCGAATTCAGAATAATCCCATTGAACGTCCCTGTATTTTTTCATTTTTCAACTGGCGCAGTTATTTTCTGATGTCCGTAATGATAAGTGTTGGCGTTTTCGTACGGATATCAGGACTAATACCCATTGGATATCTTTCTGTTTTCTATATTGTAATGGGAACGCCTCTATTTCTTTCATCTTTGAGGTTTTATGCGTATGGTATAAAAAAACTGAAAAGGTCTTAGTATGTATTTCCGAAACTAGATATCCTACCGAACAATCCTTCCTTCATTTTTTTCAACTTCATTTCGTTAGCATATGTTTCCCAAATATCTAATTTAAACGTTAACTGATTGACTATAAAGCATGACAAAATAATAAAAAAAATTTGCTGAGAATAAAAATAATCGATCCAACATTGCAGGTATTCACACAGGAATTCTACAAATTACTTTAAATACAAAAAATGAATTTGAAAAAATCAAATTTTTAAGCTTTTACTGGACGGGATAAACAATAAAAATCGTATTTTTGTAGCTAAGCCCCAATGTAATTAACAATTCATATTCATAATTCATACTAAAGGCTTAAATTGCTAGCTTAATTTACGTTTAATACAACTCTAAATAAATGAATATCAAGATTGTAAATCATTCCAACCATTCACTTCCCGAATATGCTACCCCCCTGTCGGCAGGGATGGATTTACGTGCAAATATTGCCGAACCAATTATTCTGAAATCATTGGAACGAAAATTGATTCCAACAGGTCTGTTCATAGAATTACCCGAAGGTTATGAAGCACAAATTCGTCCACGTAGCGGGTTAGCAATAAAAAAAGGGATAACTGTGCTGAATTCGCCTGGTACGATTGATGCGGATTACCGGGGGGAAATTTGCATTATATTGGTTAACCTTTCATCAGAAGATTTTGTAATAACTGATGGAGAACGTATTTGCCAAATGATTATTGCAAAACATAGTCAGGCTAAATGGATTGAAGTGGATGAACTTAACGAAACAGACCGTGGCGCAGGTGGGTTTGGCCACACCGGGAAACATTAATCAGTTAACAGTGTACAGATTTCTGGCTTGATTATTCTGACTATCAAATTTATGTATATAATTCAATTTCTGTTTTTAGTTCTAGTATTTCCTCTTTTTTCGAACGCTGCAACCAAAAGACCGGTTGATAAGAGTCCGAAAATCATTCATTTATCTGAATCGGAACAACGCCGATTTGATTATTATGTATACGAAGGATTAAAGCAAAAGGAAAACAGACAATACGATCAGGCAATAGAAACATTTCTGCTTTGTTCGGCACTTGATTCGGTGGATTCAGGTGTGCAATCGGAGCTTGGATTACTTTACGCTGCAATTGGATTTAATGCTAATGCCATCGCATTTATGGAAAAGGCAATCAAAACTGACCCTTCGAACTGGTGGTATAATCTGCAGTTAATCAGTATGTATGCAGAATTTAAAAACTGGAAACGTTCAATCGAAATAACAGTAAATCTTCAAAAATTGTATCCAAACAAGGAAGAAGTATATACTATGCTTGCTAATTTTTACAAGGAAGTTAAGCAATATGATAAGGCAATTGCGGCTTATGAGCGACTTGAAAGTCTGGCGGGGATTAATCAGGCACTCTCGCTCGAAAAATTTCAATTGTATCTGCAACTAAACAATCAAAAAAAAGGAATTGCAGAAATTGACAAATTAGTCAACAAATATCCTGCTGAATCGCGTTATAAGGTTTTTCGAGGTGATATATACTTAGGTCAGAAAATGCCACAAAAAGCATTTGAAATTTATCAGCAGGTTATGAAGGATGACCCACAAAATGCCATTGTTTATGTTTCTCTTTCGAATTACTACAAAGCTGAAAATCAACCGGAAAAAGCAATGCAATCCATCGTAAGTGCGTTGAAAAACGAACAGTTGGATGCTGAGACTAAAGTGCAGATTCTGGGGCAATATGTTGAAAAACTGGTTCGTGACTCAACGAAACTGAGCGAAACGGAAAGTTTGTTCAAGCTGCTTGTAGACCGATATCCAATGGAAGAGCAGGTACATGGCTATTATGCCGTTTTCTTACAGGTTCAGAAACGTAATGCTGAAGCCATTTCGGAATTGGAATCGATGCTTAATATCAATTCAAAAAATGATCAAACCTGGATGCGGTTAATCCAGATTTACATGGGCGAAAAGAATTTTAGGCAAACTGTTATTGTAACCGAACGTGCTATTGAGAATTTACCAAAATTGCCGGCATGGTATTTTTACCGGGGCATTGCTGAGTTTCAACTTGAAAAATATCCCGAGGCGCTTATTTCATATAAAACCGGGCTACCGTTAATTGCTGCTGATCAATTGGATTTAAAAAGTGATTTTTATGCTCAAATTGCAGATACTTATTTTAAAGTAAGTAAAAAAGATTCAGCCTTTGCTAATTATGAGAAGTCTTTAGCCTCAAATCCAAAAAACATAATGGTAATGAATAATTACGCCTATTATCTTTCACTTGGTAAAAATGATTTAAAAAAAGCAGAACGAATGAGTGCAAAAACAGTGGAACTAGAGCCGAAGAATAGCACCTATTTGGATACCTATGCCTGGATTTTGTATCAACAAGCCAATTTTTCATTAGCCAAATATTATATCGAACGGGCGATAGACAACATGAAAAAAGAAGAAGAATCGAGCGTGATTTTAGAACATTATGGCGACATTCTGTGGATGACAAAAAATGACGATAAAGCATTGAAAATGTGGCAAAAATCGTTTGATACTGGAAATAAAACTGACGATTTGAAAAAGAAAATCGAAAATAAAGGCTGGAAGAGATGAAAGAATTAGTAGTCAGCAGTCGGCAGTCAGCAGTTTGCAGTTTGCAGTTTATGTTTAAAATATATTCTTTTGCAATTGTAGTTTTAGCAATTATTTTTTCGGGTTGTAAAACTGTGAAAAATATTTCGAAACCTGTGGTTGACAAAATACCAAATCCGGTTGTTCAGGTTATCGAACAGATTCAAAATAATCAACCACAGTTCAAAACGGCTAGCGTTAGCAAAATGGCATTGGAGCTGCAACTTGGTGAGCGCAAATTGAATGTTTCAGCTACCTGTAAAATAAAAAATGATTCGGCTCTATTTCTTTCAATTCAACCATTTTTAGGAATTGAAATGTTCAAAGCTGAATTTACAACCGACAGTATTAAGGTCTTTGATAAAATGAATATGCGTTATTATGCCACCAATTATTCGTATTTTCGTAACCGTTTTGGAGTGTCTGTTGATTTTCAAGGCTTGCAATCGCTTCTTACTGCACGTTTTTTCTGTGTAGAGCATAAAAATATTTCCAGCGATAGCTGCACGTTAATCGCATCAATGCCAACAGGAAACAATATTATCAATTTCGAAACCAAAAACATGATTCAGAAAACTGAAATTGATCAAAAAAATAGTATTCAGCAAATTACGTTAACAACAAGAAAAAGCAATTATCAATTACAAACAACATATTCCGATTATTTGCTTGAAAATGGATTCAATTTTCCACAGAAAATCAGTTTGAAAATCAGGAGTCAGAAAACCACAGCAAGTTGCGATTTCTCTATTTTGAAAGTGATTTTTAATACAGATATTAAGTTTATTCCTACAAGTTCGGAGCGTTTCACCCATGCCGATTTAGACCAATTGTTTAAAAAATAACACGATGATAAAACAAAGATTGAACCGATTCCTGATACTGGCAGTTTCTTTGATATTGGCTATTTGTAGCCTGACAGCACAATCAGTGAAAGAGTTGGAAATACAGCGCAAACAAGCACTTCAAAGGCTTGAAATAACAAGTAAAATGCTTACTGAAACCAAAAAATCACAGAAAAGTTCGTTGAATAAACTCAGTATTATTTCAAAAAATATCAATGATCGAAAAACGTTGATTAAAAATATTGGTACTGAAATTGGAAAACTCGATCAACAAATTGGACAATTAAATCAGGAAAAAGTCAGATTGGAAGGCAATCTCAAAGCATTAAAAGCCGATTATGCCCGCTTGGTTCAGGAAGCACATATCAATCGTAGTTTATATAGCAAAATTATGTTTGTACTATCTGCAAAATCTTTCGACCAATCGTACCGGCGGCTTCGTTATTTGCAGGAATACAGCGACTATCGGAAAGAACAAGTTCGCAAAATTGAAGGCGTTAAAATTCAGATCGAACAAAAAAATGACAGTCTGCAAGTACATAAAGTCACTAAAGTACAGGTAGTGAAACAAAAAGTAACTGAGACTCAAAACCTGTCAAAAGACCAACAAAAGGAAAAAGTATTATTGACAGATTTACAAAAGAAAGAGAAAAAACTTCGTGACGACTTGAAAGTTCAACAGAAAAAAGCGGCCGAACTCAATAATAAAATTGAACGTTTGATAGCCGAAGAAATCCGGAAGGCAGAAGCTAAACGTGCTGCGGCTGAGAAAAAAAGATTGGCTGAAGAACATGCAACTGAGAAAAAACAAACTGCCGAAGAAGTGAAAACACCAAAATTAAGTTCAAAAAAAGAGCAAAAGATCAGTGTTGAAGCTTCAAAATCAGTCACAAATTCGTCCGTTTCACTTTTAACTAAAGAGGAAACCTTACTTTCAGGCAATTTTGAAAAAAATCAGGGACGTTTACCATGGCCAACTTCAAATGGTTTTATCAGTGGCCATTTTGGAATTCACGAACATCCGGTTTTGAAACACGTAACTACCAACAACAAGGGAATTTACGTACAAACCCCGGTTGGTAGTTCTGCCCGTGCAGTGTTCGAAGGTATAGTTACGCAACGTTTTTCCATTCCGGGAAGCAATAATGCGGTTATTATTCAGCATGGGAATTACCGAACTGTATATGCTAATCTGACTCAAATTTTCGTTCGAGAAGGTGATCATGTTTCTGCGAAACAAGCCATTGGTAAAATTTATACTGACGACGAACGCGACAATAAAACAGAATTATATTTTCAGGTTTGGTATGGAAAAACGCTTCAAAATCCTGAAAGCTGGATAGCGAGGTAAGGCTGACCCCCAACCCCCTAAAGGGGGGCTTTTTGCGTAAGCAATAATTTTATACTTTGAGAAAAAAAAGAATATTTTTAATTCAAAACTAACTAAATATTCCCCTTTAGGGGTTAGGGCTAGATTTTTATGGATGAAATAGAAATTACACAGCAGGTTGATTATGGTGATAGCAATATTATCACCCTTGAAGGTCTCGAACACGTTCGTCGTCGCCCGGGTATGTACATTGGCAAACTTGGCGATGGATCTCATGTTGACGATGGTATATATGTGCTTTTGAAAGAAGTATTGGACAACTGTATTGACGAATACCGCATGGGCGCTGGAAAGAATATTGATGTCCGGGTAAATATGGGTCAGGTTGAAGTACGTGATTACGGACGGGGCATACCGCTGGGCAAAATGATTGAAGCCGTTTCAATAATGAATACCGGCGGGAAATACGATTCGAAAGCATTTAAAAAATCTGTTGGGCTCAATGGGGTGGGAACTAAAGCAGTAAACGCACTTTCCAGTAAATTTTGGGTACAAAGTTTTCGGGAAGGACAAAGCCGTAAAGCAGAATTTGAAAAGGGAAAGCTGGTTGGCAATTCAGAGATATTTGCAGACAATTCTGAGCGTGGTACCTATATCTATTTCGAACCGGATGATACTTTATTTGAAAACTATGTTTACAAAGACGAGTATATCGAAACCATGTTGCGGAACTATGCCTATTTAAATACGGGTTTGACAATAAACTTCAACGGAAAAAAAATCCTGTCGAAGAATGGATTAACCGATTTGTTGAATGAAAATATTACTGCTCAGGCTCTTTATCCGATTATCCACCTGAAAGGCGAAGATATTGAAATTGCATTTACGCATAGCGATCAGTACGGAGAAGAGTATTATTCTTTTGTCAATGGTCAGCATACCACACAAGGAGGTACTCATCAAAGTGCTTTCCGTGAAGCAGTGGCACGTACCATCAAAGAGTTCTATTCCAAAAATCAGGAATTGGCAGATATCCGCAATGGAATAATTGCTGCAGTTGCTATCAGCGTGGAAGAACCAATTTTTGAATCACAAACCAAAACCAAACTTGGTTCACGTGATATGGCTAAAGATGGTATCTCTGTAAATAAATTCATTTCAGATTTTCTAAAAAAAGAACTGGATAATTATCTTCATCGTAACAGTGAAACTGCCAATATATTACTCCAGAAAATTCAGGACTCTGAAAAAGAACGTAAAGCCATTGCCGGAGTTACAAAACTGGCACGTGAACGTGCAAAAAAAGTAAACCTACACAACAAAAAACTTAGGGATTGTCGGTGTCATTTCAACGATACACTTACGAAAGACGAGGCAAAAAATCTTGCAATCGAGAATTCCTGTATTTTTATTACTGAGGGTGATTCGGCAAGTGGTTCGATTACAAAAAGCCGGGATGTAAATACACAAGCTGTATTTAGTTTAAAGGGTAAACCGCTGAACAGCTACGGTTTGACAAAAAAAATAGTGTATGAAAATGAGGAATTCAATTTGCTTCAGGCAGCATTGAATATTGAAGATGGAATAGATAATTTGCGTTATAACAAAGTAATCGTTGCCACCGATGCCGACGTGGACGGAATGCATATCCGGCTATTACTCATCACCTTTTTTCTGCAATTTTTCCCAGATTTGATAAAAAAAGGGCATGTTCATATTCTACAAACGCCACTTTTTAGGGTGCGAAGCAAAAAAGAAACTTTTTATTGTTACTCGGAAGAAGAACGTTTGTCGGCCATGGTAAAAGTAGGAGCAAATCCTGAAATTACCCGATTTAAAGGACTGGGTGAAATATCGCCTGACGAATTCAAACACTTTATCGGGAAAGACATGCGACTGGATCAGGTTTCATTAAAGAAAGAAGATGCAGTTGTGGATTTACTTTCGTTCTATATGGGTAAAAATACGCCTGAACGCCAAAACTTTATTATAGATAATTTAGTGGTGGAAGAGGATGTATAAAGAATTTACGAATTATTCATTTACGATTTACAATTTGAATGCATTTTGATAAAATTAGCACTCAGGGAATAAAATATGCTGGTTCGAAATTAAAAATCATACCCTACATCAGTCAGATTCTTTCGGAATTGGACGATGTAAAGACAGTTTTAGACGGCTTTAGTGGTTCAACCCGTGTTTCTCAGGCTTTCGCCAAATTGGGATATGATACTACAGCGAATGACATCTCGGTTTGGTCAGAAGTATTTGCAACCTGTTATCTTAAATCGACAAAACCGGACCAATATTACAAGGATATTTTGGACCATTTGAATGGTATGAAAGCTTATTCCGGTTGGTTTACAGAAAATTATGGTGGTGAAATTGCCGATATTAAACGACCATTTCAAGCTAAAAATACCAGAAAACTCGATGCTATTCGGGAGGAAATTGAGATTCTGGCGCTGCCCTGGGAAGATAAATGTGTATTGTTGACGAGTTTAATTTATGCTTTAGATTCAGTTGATAGTACTCTAGGTCATTACGTAGCGTATTTATCAGACTGGTCTCCAAGATCACATAAAGATTTAAACTTAAAATTGCCAAAACGATTTCCTATCACTAGTGAAAATCACGTTATAAAAGGAGATATTTTTGATACGATTTCCAAAAATGAATTTGATTTCGTTTATTATGATCCACCATATGGTTCTAACAACGAAAAAATGCCTCCAAGTCGGGTTCGTTATAATTCATATTACCATATTTGGACAACCATAATTCAAAACGACAAACCAGAGATTTTTGGTAAAGCTAATCGCCGTGAAGATTCAAGAGACAAAAATAGCAGTTCTGTTTTTGAGGAATTTAGAAAGGATAGCGATGGACATTTTCTGGCAATGAAAGGATTAGGAAAACTAATTAGAGAAACAAAATCACATTATATTTTATTATCCTATAGCTCCGGAGGAAGAGCCACTAAGGCCGAATTAAATGATATAATTTCTGAATCAGGAAAATTGCTTCGGGCAATTGAAATTGATTACAAAAAAAATGTGATGGGAAATATGCGCTGGACGAATGAATGGATTAATAGTGATGCTAAATATCATGAATATCTTTTTTTAATGGAAAAATTCTAATCTATGTCAATTCCCTATTATTCCGAAGATGACTCGAAAGAAGTCAATCCTGACCTTTTTTTTATGAAACAAGCTCTTGTTGAAGCACAACGAGCAGGTGAGCGTGATGAAGTTCCTATTGGTGCTGTGGTGGTTTGTCAGGGACGGATTATTGCGCGTGGTCACAATCTTACCGAAACACTTACCGATGTTACTGCTCATGCCGAAATGCAGGCAATAACAGCTGCCGCTCAGTTTTTGGGAGGAAAATACCTGACCGATTGCACACTTTATGTCACCTTAGAACCTTGTGTGATGTGTGCCGGAGCATTGGGTTGGTCACAAATAAGTCGTATTGTGTATGGTGCAGAAGATGTAAAACGCGGTTTCAGACGATTTGCACCAGCTGCGCTTCACCCCAAAACCGAAGTAGTTTGGGGAGTGTTGGAAGAAGAATGCAGTAAGTTGGTGACAGAGTTTTTTAAACTGAAAAGAGGATAATGTGCTAATAAAATAATATGCTAATGTGCCAATGAAAGTAAGAATGAGGCTTTCATTGGCACATTATTTATTTTTTGCATATTGGCAAATTGATTTCAATATTTAAGATTTATCACCACAATTTCCGATTGCGTACCAATACGGTATTGCGGTCCCCAAAGTCCAAGTCCTGAAGAGACATAGTAATGTGTTTTACCTTTTTTCAAATAGCCATAACCCAATTCGTACATTCGTTTCACGAAATACTGACCCGGGAAAAACTGTCCGTTGTGTGTGTGTCCTGAAATTTGCAAATCAACATCATTTTCTTCAGCTTCGTGAAGATTATACGGCTGATGATCAAGCAAAATCCGGGGTTTTACAGTATCCAATCCTTTAACTATATTATTTAACCCTTTTCGGTTTAAGTTACTTCGATCATCACGTCCAATTACATAAAAACTGTTGTCTACTAAACTCACTTCATCCCGTAATACAGTAATTCCTGCACTTTTAAGATATTCGGCAGTAGCATTGAATGTTTCGGCATAATGCTCGTGATTTCCGTTAATAGCAAAAACACCCAGGGGAGCTTTTATACTTCGAAGTTCTTCATCCATACGTTGATTTATAACTGGAATCATAGAACGGTCAGATACATCACCGGCAAGTAAAACAATATCGGGATGCTGTTCATTAATGAGCTGAACGTATTGTTGCAGCGTGGTTTTATCAATTGTTATCCCCAAATGAATATCGCTGACAGCTACAATTTTCAGCATTTTATTTTGCAATGGCTTTTCAGAACTTAGATTAAGTGTAACGATTTCGGGATGTTTAAATTTGTAGTTTCCATAAACCAACGCAACAAAACTAACTGAAAGTGTGACAATTAAGGACCATAATCGAAAAGAAGCCATTCCAACAGGTGCGAAGCCAATAAAATAGTTCGCAATCCGAATAAGGTCAACAGCCAGAAAGCTGAGAAAAAGATAGGTGACAAGGATAATATAAGTAAACCCGCTCAGACTAATCACTTTTGCAATACTGTGGGGCAATAAATGACCGAAAATCATTCCACCCATCATACACAAAAACAAAATGATTGATAGAATCAGAAAGTATAATCGTGCTGTAGCTATTACGGAAAATGCCTGCCAACCACGTAATACGACGTAGCCATTTAATAAAGTAATTATTGAAAAAGCAATCAGTGCAAAACCTAATTTCATATTTTATTGATATTATTGAAAATTTGAATTTGTTATCGGAAATGTAAACACTCTCTGTTTAATAATGTTTAAAATAAATCTACATAAAGTGATCCTAATCAAAAATAATTCATTTTAACATAATCAATTTAAATATGAAGATTCATCAAATTAGGTAGATTTAAGTAATATAATTGCTGAAAACTTCTTATCCTAAATGATGGTATTTTTCTTCTTCTGTAGTCTTAATTCAACCTGAAATTTGTCTCTTTCAGGTCTCTCGAATTTGTTCCTATAAACAGTTTATAGTTCCCCGGTTCAGTCCCATAGCTCATATCGGCACGATGAAATGCCAGCATATCTGGAGTAATTGTAAATGTAACCACCTTACTCTCGCCCATTTTTAGAGTAATTTTCTCAAAACCTTTCAATTCTTTCACCGGTCGGGTAACACTTCCAACCAAATCGCGCACATAACACTGAACCACTTCTTCTCCTGCTACATTTCCGGTGTTGCTAACTCTTACCGAAGCTTTCAACTCGCCTTTTTCAGCCAGCTCTTTGCCGGAAAGTTTGATATCAGAATAAGCAAATGTGGTGTAACTCAACCCAAAACCAAATGGATACAGTGGATCGTTCGGACAATCGATATAGCGTGATTTATATTTCGGATTGGAAAGATAGTTAGGCCGTCCAGTATTTTTCTCATAATAATAAATCGGCACTTGTCCCAGGTTTCGGGGGAAAGTCATAGTAAGTTTACCGGAAGGATTGTATTTGCCAAAAAGAACCTGAGTGATGGCTTTTCCACCCATTGTTCCCGGAAACCATGCTTCCAGAATGCCATCTGCGAGTTCACTTTCTTTGGATAAATCAAGCGGACGACCGTTCATCAATACCAGCACGATGGGTTTATTCAGTGCTTTCAGTTTTTCGAGTAATTCGGTTTGAACTCCTGGAATATTGATGCTGGTACGACTGGTTGCTTCGCCACTCCATTCGCAGCTTTCGCCCAATACATATACTATTTTTGAAGCGCCACGGGCAGAAGATATGGCAGTAGCAAATCCACTGCGGTCGTCGCCTTGTACTTTGCAGCCTTCGGCATACGTTACATTTGCGTCACCATTATAAGCTTTAAGTTCATCTAATACAGATTTCATAAAGTTCCAGTCGCCGGCTGCTTTCCACGAACCCAATAAATCTCGGGTTGACGTGGCCAATTGACCAATAACGGCTATCTTTTCATCTTTTTTCAGAGGAAGGGTATTGTTTGAATTCTTGAGCAATACCATCGACTTTTTAGCCACATCCAACGATGCTTCGAGGTGAGCAGGCGAATAAACTTCACGTTTCTCACGGGCTTCGTTACAATAGCGGTAGGGATCGTCGAATAAACCAAGCAGAAATTTCACTTTCAGAATACGATGAACAGCCTCGTTTACAGCCTGTAAGGGCACTTCACCACTTTCAACCTGTTTTTTCAGGTATTTGTAGTACACTTCACCCTGCATATCCATATCAACACCGGCTTTGGCAGCCATTTTTCCGGCTTCAGCTTCGTTGGCCACCACACCGTGATTCAGCATTTCGTTGATGGAAGTATAATCGGTCACTACAAAACCTTTGAAATGAAGATGTTTGCGCAGAATATCTTTGAGCAGGTAAACACTTCCTGAAGCAGGAATGCCATTCAGTTCGTTGAAGGACGACATGACACTCATAGCTCCGGCATCGATAGCGGCTTTGTAAGGTGGCAAATAGGTGTCCAGAAAAACACGTTCTGACATATCGACCGTGTTATAATCACGACCGGCCAGCGGTGCGCCGTATCCTGCAAAGTGTTTTACACATGCAAGAACAGTAAGCGTGTCGGCCAGACTTTTTCCCTGAAAACCATGAACACGTGCTGCGGCAATTTTAGAACCAAGGTATGGATCTTCACCGGCACCTTCCGAAACTCGTCCCCAACGAGGTTCTACCGATATATCGCACATGGGAGCAAATGTCCAGTTGATACCTGATGCCGCAGCTTCGGCAGCCGAAACGCATGCAGATTTTTCAATGGCTTCCATATCCCACGATGCCGATTCACCGAGCGAAATGGGGAATATGGTTTTATGCCCGTGAATCACATCGTAACCAAATAATAATGGGATGTGCAACCTTGATTCTTCTACGGCAATTTTCTGAAGTTTGTGAGTGAAGGCCGCAGTGTGAGCATTGAATATATTTCCACAATTCCCTTTACGGATTTCGTCCATATATCCTTTTTTGAGTGATGGTCCGGTCACATCCCAGTCACTGCTATAAAGAACCATCTGACCAATTTCTTCGTCGAGCGTCATTAGACGCATCACCGAATCAACTTTAAAATCAATTTTCTTATCTTCTGCTGTTTGAGAATATTGACAGGAACTCATAATAATCACTGAAAATAAAATCGGAAGAAAAATATATTTCATTTATATATACTTTTGAATAACATTAAAGATTGAGATAAAATTACTCTTATAACAAAATAATTGCCCATTAAATATATTAATTAATCGAAAAATTAATTTTTAATCAGTAAAAATAATTATGAGCTTTTAAAATGTTCTCTCCAAAATACTATAAACAAAGAAAGAGAAATCCGTTTATCGAATTTCTCTTTCTTTATTTCTTTGAAGAATATCGTTATTATACACGTCTTTCCTTGATTCTTGCCTTTTTACCGGTAAGCGCACGTAAGTAATACAATTTAGCACGACGAACTTTACCACGTTTGTTGACGGTAATGCTTTCGATAAATGGTGAATCCATTGGGAAAATACGTTCCACTCCTATGTTTCCTGAAATTTTACGAACAGTAAAACGTTTTTTACCTTCGTGTCCAACAATTTTGATAACATCACCACGATATTCCTGAATACGTTCCTTGCTACCCTCAATAATACGGTAAGCAACGGTTACAGTGTCACCTGCTTTGAATTCAGGGTGTGATGTTTCGACCAAAAATGCTTGTTCTGCAACTTTAATTAAGTCCATTATAGCTCTGTGTTTAAATGAATAATATGCGCAATATTCACAGACCTTACTTATTCTGTCAGAGATTACGCTAAAATTTGGACTGCAAAATTAGTTCTTTTTTTTGAATTGACAAGGCATTTTTATAATTCAGATTGAAATAATTTCGATTTTCAGATAATTTCGCCACTCCCGATACATATCTTTGAATTAGCATCGTAAATCACACCAAATTGACCCGGTGCAATTCCCTGTAGTTTTTGAGTTGAAATCAGATGATATCCTTCCGGAGTTTTCATAATCTTTCCTTTGCTGAATTCAGGTGTATGGCGAATTTTGAATCTAATGTCAATTTCCGTTTGAGAATTGTGCCAAACATTTTCAGTAATAAAATGAAAATCACGCATCGTGAATTCATTTCCGTATTGCGTATCTACCTCAAATCCTTTTGAAGCATAAATAATATTAGCGGGGACATCTTTCTTAATGACATACCATGGACCACCTGAAAGACCAAGTCCCTTACGCTGCCCAACTGTGTGAAACCAATACCCTTTGTGTTTTCCTAATATTTTTCCGGTTTCCAGTTCGACAATTGGACCTTCCTTTTCACCCAAATAACGGCGTATAAAATCATTATAATTGACCTTTCCCAAAAAACAAATTCCCTGGCTGTCCTGACGCTTGGCACTTGGCAAATTAGCTGAATCGGCTATAGTACGTACTTCAGTTTTCATTAAATGACCAATGGGAAACATGAGCTTGGAAACCTGCAGATAATTGATCTGTGCCAAAAAATCGGTCTGGTCTTTCACCGGATCGTTGGCCGTTCCAAGATATATTTTCCCATCTTGCTCAACAGTCGTAGCATAATGGCCGGTTGCCGTTTTATCAAAATCCTTCCCAACTCGCTCCTCAAACACTCCAAATTTAATTAGTTTGTTGCACATTACATCGGGATTAGGCGTCAAACCAAGCTTAATTTTATCAATCGTGTACGAAACCACATTTTGCCAGTAATCCGCGTGCAAATCAACCACCTCGAGCTTACAGCCATATTTACGTGCAACCAGCGAAGCCATTTCGATATCTTCTTCTGAAGTACAATGCAACAATTCATCGTCATCCATCCCAATTTTGATGTAAAACAAAGTGGGTGTGTACCCTGCCTCTTTCAACAGATGAACCACCACTGAGCTATCAACACCTCCTGATAATAATGCTGCTATATTCACTCTTTAATTGGAATTAATAAACTGGAAATTAAATATAGTATTCAGCCATATCCACAATGCCGGCACGCATGGCGTACTTTGTGGCTTCGTGAACATTATTTACTTCAATTTTACGAAATATATTTTTTCGGTGTGTCATGATGGTATGTATACTAACAAAGCGTTTAACGGCAATTTCTTTAGTAGTTTTACCTAATGCCATATCTTTCAGAATTTCCTGTTCCGTGATAGTCAAAATTTGTTTCGGATTCAGATTATTATGAGATTTATTTGTATTAATCAGCATATTACTCACATAATTACAGATATACCGAATACCCTTCAAAGCATCTTTGAATGCCCTGAAAATTTCTTCTTTAGCCGAATCCTTCATTAATATGCTAAACGAGTGAGTATTATAAAGTACCGAACGTAAAAAGTCATCACTTAATTCAGCTGAAAACAAAATCCAATCAACACGTTCAAATCGTGCCTGCATGATAACCAAATCGTTTGCACTTTCAAAATCGAATAAGGTATAATCGAGAATTACCAGAGAGTCAGGAAACTCGGTAAGCAAGTCAATCAATTGGGCTTTTTCACAAGCCTCAATAATATCAAATACCTCTGGTTGGCCTTGAAACAGATAATACCAACCTGCTTTGGAAATATCCTGATTATCTGATATAATTATTTTTCTCATTTGCCACTTTCATTTGGAATCATCATATTTGGTTTGCAAAATTACGGAATATCTGAGCTTTTTCAGCATAAAAAAAAAAAAAGACGACAAAAGTCGTCTTTTTTAATAGTTCTATGTTCTGAGATTTAATACTCCCACAAGTCTTCTTCAAAATTTAGCAACTCAGTTTCAATACGGTTTTGTTCTTTATGAATGCGGTCATAAGTCAATTCCGATTCTAATAACATACGGTTAAACATATTGCTATCACCCATAATATAGCTTGCATACAATTTCTGAGCAAAGTACTCATCGTATGTCAAACGAGCAGTTTCATTACCATTTGGAATCAGATACTGTCGGGCTAAATAGGGACGAAGTTCATCAAATGCAAACCAACAAAGTACTGACTCCTGAAAGAATTTCATAGGATTCTTTGATAGTGAATTGTCGGGGTGTAATGCATAAATCGGAGCAATAGCTATAATTTTCGAATACATACGTGAAGTATGTTTATCAAAAAATATAATTTCCTGAATCATAAATTTAAACTGATTCTTTACATAATTATAATACTGGTCACCAACAATTTTTGCCTGTTTGGTAATCGGATTAATCTGAATCAGATTATTATCCATATTATTATCATAGGCAAAAACCTTTGATAACTCATCACCCTCTAAACGCGCACTATCATTAAAAGATGGAACAATTTCCCTCGCGTTTCGCCGGTATACCGGAACGCCCTTACAAATTGCATCCAGCATAGTACGAAACAAGCTTTTGTACTGATCATTAGAGCGCATAGGAAAATAAAGCTGATAATTTTGCTTATCACGCAAATCAACAATACGGTAAACTTTCCTTGACCATACTATATCGTCCCACCGGTGATTTACATTTGCAATAGTGTCAACTAAAGCATCCATTTCTGTGGTAAGAATTCTTACATTTCCCTTTTTGTCGAAGAAAGACACCTGTTTTTCCTGAGCTAAAAGGATTCGGGGAAAAAGAGTTGTTATCAGAACCAACGAAACAATACAATATTTTTTCATATTAACAAATTTTTATTTGTATAATTTTAAATTCTAAATCTGGACCTGAATCAAGCCAAGGCTTCTTTGTTTACCATCAGGTCCCACAGCTTTAATATTTTTAAGAGTTAGAATATCACCACCTTCCAGTTTATCGATATCAGATAACATTCTGGAACTTAAGCGTGAACCGGTTGTGTTTACCGAACCGAATATAGTTACCATCGTAAATGATGTTACAGTAAAGTTCGCTTTAATAAGCTCATCCTGACCGTAACTGGCAATAACTGACACTCCTGATTTCAGTGTTCTTTTAGTCAGAACACCATCCTGAATTACCCTTGGAATATTTCCTGCATCATTATACTGAAGGAATGATTTGGGATCGGGAATATATTTTACACGATACGATCCACCTCCCATAGCTAAATCTTTTCCGTCAATTTTAGCATAAACAGAAATATTAATCTCACCATCTTGTGTTGGGCGAATGATATATTTTCCTCCTACTTTATTCATAGTTCCACCTGCGATTCGTACCGAAACATTTTCGGAGGCAACTCCGGGAACAGAAATGCTGAATTTGTTATCAATACCACGGTACACAACATTCAAATCTTCATTCGAAAGGGTTGCGGATGGATCACCAACAATATAATCACTTTTAAAAGGATATGATTTTGTATTTCCATCATTTCCCTTAATTTTGATAAAGCCTGTATAATTAAACGAACCTGATTTCGAGCAATTAACTTCATATAATCCTTTTCTTACAGACGAACCTCCGACAAAATATTCAGGAGTCAGGGTTGAATCTTTTGCAGATAAAACAACCTGTGCAGAGTACTTTCCACCTCTGATAACATATCTTGAATTAGGAACTACAAATGCTGAGATTTGATTCACTCGAAAATCCTTCATATCAGTCTGTGCTTTCAGATACTGAACAATCTCGGCTTCAGACGTACGGACATCACTTTGGTATTTAGTCAGAATCGTTACAACCGCAGAAACAGGCATCATTTCAAACATAGCATCTTCCCATGATATACCATGGGCATCGTTTGTGGAAAAAATAGTCCGATACATTTTTTGTTTACGCTCGTTTCCGTCCGAGAGTTTTACCAGATAGTCACGGTATTGATCAATTTTCTCTTTAAGTTCTTTTCCATGTCCACCTATCAAGCCATATTCTCCGGCTTTATCCAGATTGTCTTTTGCCTTTATCTGCTCAACATAAGCGCTGTCATTGGCCTCATTTTTATCAGCCAGACGAATAATTTTCCGCTTAAAATCTTCAATATATTTATAGGTTTCATCCGATTTAAGCCTTACCTGATTAGCCAGTTTAAGCCAGTCACCTACCTTAGTTGGATTTTTAGTATTCATATCCTGAAAATCAGCGTAAAGATCTTTATTTCTGGCTTCAGACGATTCAATTGTTTTATGCAAACTATTATCCACCATCGTAAATCCATTCAAAATTTCGCTCGATACATTTAATGCCAGCATAGCTGTCAGCACTAAATACATCATACCTATCATTCGTTGCCTGGGCGTTTCGGGACAATTCTTGGCTCCACTCATTGAAATTCTTCTCTTTTATTATTTCCTTTAGTTCTAAAATTTCCGTTTGCCTAGCTTAATGCATTTAACATATTACCATACACCTGATTTAAATCTGCAACCTGTTGAGCTAATTTAGTGGTACCTGTTTTGAATTTATCTGCTTCAGCTGCTGCAACCGTCGTAGCTGTTTTCATTTTCTGTACATCACCAACAATAACAGCTAATTCGTCGTTTACCGAGCGTAAACGTTCATTCTGTTGAGTCAGACCTTCTGTTTGAGCTTGTATGTTTTTCAACTGAATTTCATAAATAGAATTGATAGAAGACAGATTCTTATTAATTTCTTCTACTTTTCCAGCATACATTTTTGTATTTTTCTCTACAGCTTCCATTCCATCTGAAATACCTTTATATGAAGAGGATAACTGAGAAGTAGAACCGTTTAGTTCATCCTGAGTTTTAGCAAACTTACTTGTTGCCTGCGTTGCATTATCCATAGTCTTCACAAATTGATCTGTCGCTCCTACTACATTCGATAGTCCGCTAAACTGTTGTGCTGTTGTTGTCAGATTTTTAATGCCTTCCGACAGTTTTTTCACATCATCATCGTTGATAGTTTCAGTGTAATTCAAACCCACTGCACGCGAAACTACTCCGCTATTTTGAGTCGTTTCCTTAGCATTACCTTCTTCGAAATCATATATCTTATCCCAATCGTAATTTTTATGAGGTTTATCGAGAATGCCCAATGCAAATAAAAATGCTTCTACCGACATACCAATCCCAAGCATAAGACTGGCACCGTTAAGGTGCAAAATTTTAAACATGGCACCAATAATTACGACAGATGCTCCTAAGCTATATGCTTTAGCTAAAATGGATTGTACATCAGGTGAGTTCCACCAGAGATCAAATTTAGATTCTTTTACTGACATTTTTTCTGTTCTTTAAATTTCTTAATTATTCACCATTATATGAACGCACGCATCTAAATCCAATATATGGACGACTTTCGTTCTGATATTCGTAGGTTTTTACTCCACATTGAAGATAATAAGCTATATCTTTCCAAGAGCCACCTTTTACAACTTTGCGTTTCAATAAATCTGAATCTTCTGTTTTTGCGTTATATTGAAAACTAGGGTTCATGTCAGAAACCAAGGTGGAACTTGATTCGTTATAGGCTGTTGAAGTCCATTCTGCGACATTTCCAGCCATATCGTACAATCCATAATCATTTGGAGAGAATGATGCTACTTTCATTGTTGTAGCTCCCATATCGTCGGTATAACTACCACGCATTGGTTTAAAATTAGCCATATAACAGCCTTTGTTATCTCTTATGTAATTCCCTCCCCAAGGATACAATCCTAATTTACGACCACCTCGTGCAGCATATTCCCACTCGGCTTCAGTTGGTAAACGGTAGTCCTGAACTCCAATCTGATTTTGACTGTTATATAACTTAGTTCTCCATTGACAAAAAGCTTGTGCCTGTTCCCAGGTTACACCTACAACCGGATAGTTTGAGAATCCCGGATGCGAGAAATACATTCTCATTTTTGGATCGTTGTACGCAAACTGGAAGTCACGTAACCACATAATGGTATCAGGATAAACGTTTACGATTCTGGTAGAAATTAAATCCCTACGACTTATCAACTTTCTTTTGATCGTTGTATTTTTTATAACTCCATTCTCAACATAAGAAGTATCGATTCTAACCTCTGCATTTTTAGGATAGGCACCGGTATTTACATTGTATCGGTTTTGAGCTAAAGCTGCCTGATCATAATTTATCCATTCATACTTGTACTGAAGTTTACCCGGATTAATTTGTTTTTTTATTCCCAATGAATTATTATCTGTAAAAAAGAGTTGTTCTAAAACATTTCGGACCTCTTCGTCTTTAGAATTCCATGGAATACGCGATTTCCAGTTTAGACGAGCCACTTCTGGTACAGCTTCATCGGTTTGATTTCTCACTTTCTGACGGAACTCATCTTTTCCAGCAATAACTAACATACGTAAAGCGATTGAATCACGAACCCAATATACAAATTGTTTATATTTATCATTGGTTATTTCTGTCTCATCCATCCAAAATGCTTCCACTGTGACATTAATGGATTTATCATTGAAAGTTCCGATAGCTGACTGGTCATTTGCTCCCATTAAAAAAGAACCCCTCTTTACGAAAACCATACCATAAGGTTGAGCTTCATAAAAACTGTAATTTCCACCAAGGCCTGTTAATTCTCCGGCAGGTTTATTACAGGAAGCAATCAGGAGCGCCAGTACAATAATTATCAGATATTTTTTCATATTCGTACTATTTTATTATGTTGAAATAAAAAACGTTGGTATTAATTATTTATCAATTACTTGATTACTACAATATGCGTATGCTTTTATATTTGCTGTTACGATTTCCGAAAACATATTCGAAACTATACGACAGCATGAACTCAAAGGATCCTCCACTTACACTTAGTATCTGAGAAGTAGGCAAATCATACGAACAGCCAATCGACAAACCTTCCGAAATATTTAATCCGGCTAATATGACAACTGCATCTTCAAGTCTATATGTTAACCCACCCCAGTATTTCGAATCATATTCAGCCAGGGCACTTAAATCCCATTGCAGTGAACTGAAATCGGTTTTAATCAGTGTACTGGGTTTGATTACAAACTTTGTATCAGCTAAACTCCAGTTATATCCTCCGGTCAAAAACATTGAACCGGTTTGTTTAAATTTAGATCGGTCTCCCCAATCGACAGTCGGATTATTCAAATGCTGGTATGATAGACCGGCATAATATTTCGGGGTTGAATAATAAAGCCCTACATTCATATCGAAAGCCATACCCACCACAGCACTTTTAGGTATCTCCGGGTCGGCAGTCATATCATGATATTCACCAATAGAAATGGTATGAACACTGTCACCATGAAAGCCCAAACTCACATAACCCAATTCAATTCCGGCACTTAACACTCCCTGACCAAGCTTCCTTTTGTATGCATACTGCAAATGTAATGCCTGATTTGTAAACTGTCCTACCTTATCATCCAGAAAGATAACGCCTAAGCCTCCATAATTAACCCCTTCAATTTTCAAGGGTGAATCAATACTGAGATTAAAAGTACTACCTCCATTGGGCATTCCCAGCCACTGTATGCGCTGTTGCCCTGTTATCTGAATCATATCGCTCTCTCCCACCGCTGCAGGGTTGAATGACGAGGCATGAAACATATACTGACTCATCTGTGGATCAAACTGTGAAACTGCAGAACCTACGCAAACTAGTAATAACAATAAACTTAAAACTACTTTTTTCATAGGAACTGTTAGTAATAAATCGTTCACAACCTAAGCATTTTCAACTATTTTTCAGATTGTGTCATTAATCAAACTAAAAATTATTCAAAAAATTGTTTTAATTCTCAATTTAGTTTCTAATTCTTCACAACAGGATTCAGGCAAATTCGGTCCGATTTGTTCTTGATTCTTGATTTTCAGGCATTAATACTCTTCTTCATTGAAAAAGAAGTCTTCCTTGCTCGGATAATCAGGCCATATATCTTCTATGCTTTCATATATTTCACCTTCATCTTCAATTTCCTGCAGATTTTCAATTACCTCCAGAGGTGATCCCGAACGCATTGCATAATCAATTAACTCATCCTTGGTAGCTGGCCAAGGTGCATCCTCAATTTTTGAAGCTAATTCCAACGTCCAATACATAATTTAGCTATAATTTTTAAAATAATAAGTAAGTATAAAATTTTTCTAATTTCGTGCAAAAATAGGAATTTTTTTTATTAATCATGCGATTTCCAGCAAATTTCTTCAGCACCCGAATTGTAGGTAAAATAGCGTGATAGGGCAAAAAAATAATCAGAAAGCCTGTTAAAGTAAATAAGTATCTGAATTTCAATCAAATAAACATCATTCATATCAAAAAGACGACGTTCGGCACGCCGTGAAATTGTTCGGCAAACATGGGCCAAAGCTCCGGTTTGTGAGCCACCCGGAAGAATAAAAGAACTTAATTCAGGTAGATTTGCATCAATGCGATCAATTTCCTGCTCTATTTGGTCAATGCTATCGGGTTTTAAAATCGATTCCCTTCGCAATTCAATTTTGGTGGTATCGGTTGCCAAATAGGATCCTATGGTAAATAAATTATGTTGAATGCTTCGTAAAAAAGCAACAACTTCTATTGAAACTTCATAGGTGGTAAGGAGTCCGATAAATGAATTCAGTTCATCTACCGTACCATAAGCCTCAATTCTTAAATCATTCTTGGCGACGCGTGTTCCGCCAATTAATCCGGTTTGGCCTCCATCTCCGGTTTTAGTATATAATTTCATTGTGTTTTGCGTTTACTTGTCTACTTGTTTACTTGTTTACTTTACTCAATAACGCATTTTATAGTGGTTTTTGTTTAAATCTTTATTAAAAAAAACGATTCCCAGTTGAAATAAGTCGATGGTAGAAGTAACTTTCGGATGATTTTTTATCATTCCCCAGGCTTTTTCCATTTCCGACGACCAATAAATATCATCAACCACAATAAGTGTTTTATCGTGAATTTTGGTCATGCACTGTTCAAAATAATCGTAAATTGCAGGTAAACGGTGATTGGCATCTATAAACACAAAATCTAATCGGTCAAAACCATCAAGAACATTGGTCAATGTTTCGTCAATACTGCCGGTTTCTATCTGTATATTTTTTAAATTTAGCTTTTCGAAATTGGATTGTGCAGCGGCAGCAATTTCTAAACTTCCCTCAAGGGTCACGCATCGAATTTCCTTCGATGCTGAAGCCAAGTATGCCGTTGTTAAGCCCAATGAAGTGCCAAATTCAAGAACCCGTAGCGAATTACTGTGAAGTACCAGTTTAAAAAGCAACTGTGCATATTTAGTTGATTTGAGAGAATGTGCAGCAATAGTTGATATTTTTCGGTATTGGCTTTTCCCTGTTCCAAAATCATCAATATGTAGCAACTGATTATTCTCTCTCAATGTTTTTCTTATTTTCTCAATTTTAGGGAATATATAATACTGACTTTTATCGTATATCACAAAGCGAACCAGTTGAAATAAAAAAGGCGAATGAATGCCAAAACCTTTGGTATTTCGGGCTGTAAGTGTGTGTATAATATACTTGTATATAAAACTGATTTGCTTCATAAAGTTACAAATATATACAAAAGGATTAACCGATGCAAGACTAAAGTATCGGATTCGGAAAAATAAATACGAAAACAGTTGAAGTGTTATATATTTTAAATGTAAATTTCCTAAACAGAACAATGAATTTAGCGATTGATATCTGAAATTATATACATAATCAAATTCAAAGAAAAACTGACATCTTAAGAATAAGTCCTATAGTATTAGGATTGAAAGTGCTTCTTTAGCTGAAAAAAACCAAAAATAGTCAAGGCTCCGCTGGCAATGCCTAACCAAAGGGTATTCCCTGTTCCAATAGTATCAATATCGGGTAAATGATAGCCATTGTATTTTAAATAGTAAAAAATTATGGCAAGTACATTATTGACAAAATGTGCAGCAATTGGCAGCCATATATTGTTGCTCCAAAAAAGCAGATAACCGAAAAATGCCCCCATCAACATACGGGGCACAAAACCATAGAATTGCAGGTGAATGGCACTAAAAACGATAGCCGTTATCCAGATAGCTAATTTTACTCCTTTCCAGTCTCTTAGAATGCCTTGCAAAGCTCCACGGAAAAATAATTCTTCACTAAAAGCAGGCAATATGGCAATCAGAAATATATTAAATAGTAACCCGCTGATGGTACGAACCTGAACTAATTTCTCAGTTAGTCGGGCAGCTTCCTGCTCAGCAGTTTTCATCCAGGCTTCCATACCGGCAAAAGCTTTTGGAAGAATCAACCGTTGGTTCAGTTCGCCCAACAGATTGATAAATGGTATTAGCAAAATCATGAACAAGAAAACGAATGCAAAGTCAGTGAATTTATTTTTTTTAGTCAACCCCAGAAAAATCAAGGGCCTTTCATTCATAAAATAAGCCATTACGAATGATGGTAAGATGAAAATTCCAATGGTCGTGATAAGTTGAACCACCTTAATCATTTCAATATTTTCAGTTTTCGAGGAACTTAGGATTGCAAGCGGAGAAATAAAAAAAATAGAAAATACAATTACAGCTAAAAACACAAAAAGTTTAGTTGAAATCCGGGAATTCAGTAGACTGGCTTTGAAATAAAACATCTTTACAGTGTGTTTACAAAAAAACTCCTGCTATCTTTCGATAACAGAAGTTCTTTTTGTGTGATTGAAATAAAATCTTAGTTTCTTGGGCGAGCTTCTTTAACAACCATTGAGCGGCCATCAAATTCAGCACCGTTTAATTCTTCGATTACTTTTGCAGCAGCTGCATCGTCAGCCATTTCTACAAATGCAAATCCTTTTGATTTTCCTGTTTCGCGATCTTTGATGATTTTGCAAGATTCTACTGCACCATACTCTTCAATAACGCCCTGAAGGTCGTTTTCGCGCACTTTGTAACTTAAGTTACCTACGTAAATGTTCATAAAATAAAAATAAAAAAATTGAATAAATTGTTTTCAAGAACAGTATAGAAAACGAGGTTAAAGCAATTTCGGTCCTTGAAAAGGTGAGACGAGAATAACCATTCGAAAAAATACACTTTCTTTTCGGTACAAAGGAAAGCATTTATTTTTGATAATCAAACATTTGCTGTCAAATATTTTAAAAATTATGCACCCCTAACCCCTAAAGGGGAACTTAGTTAGTGTTATCAGTTTCAAAAAAAAAGAATTTTCAACCCAAGTTGTAAAGTAGTTATTTCTAACTCCCCTTTAGTGGTTGGGGGCTATTATCTAATTTGTCCGTCACCTTTAATTATCCATTTGTACGAACAAAGCTCTTCCAATGCCATTGGACCACGGGCATGCAATTTTTGCGTGCTGATTCCGATTTCTGCTCCCAATCCGAATTGTGCTCCATCGGTAAAAGCAGAGGAAACATTGCTGTAGACACAGGCTGCGTCCACTGTTTTTTCAAAAAGATTGATCTGAGCCTGATTTTCGCTGACAATACATTCGCTGTGTTTGGAACTGTATTTACTGATATGATCGACAGCACTTTCTATACTGTCAACTGTCTTAACAGACATTTTATAGTCGAGGAATTCAATGCCGAAACTTTCATCGCTGGCTTTTTCTAGTAAATGTGCCGGATAATTCCCATTTAATGAATTAAATGCTTTTTCATCAGCATAAATAATTACCTCTTTTTCTGCCAGTTTTTGACAAAGAGCCGCTATGTCGGTCAATCGTTTTTCGTTTATCACTAAACAGTCCAATGCATTACAAACACTTACACGGCGGGTTTTGGCATTGAAAACAATCGCTTTGCCATTTTCCAAATCGCCAAATTCATCAAAATAGGTGTGACAAATGCCCGCGCCGGTTTCAATTACCGGAATGCGTGAATTATCACGTACAAAATCAATCAGACCCTTACCACCGCGAGGAATAATCACATCCACATAGCCTACGGCATTCATCAGTTCGGCTGTGGCTTCTCTTCCGGCAGGCAAAAGTGTAACTATATTCTTATCCAACCCGAATTTTTCAAGTACAGACTGTATTACTTTTACAATGGCAGAATTGGAATTATGTGCATCTGTTCCGCCTTTCAACACACAGGCGTTTCCCGATTTCAGACAAAGCGAAAAAACATCGAAACTTACGTTGGGACGGGCTTCATAAATAATACCAACCACCCCAAACGGAACGGTTATTTTACTGATTTTCATTCCGTTCGGACGTTCGGTTGCCATCAGTTGTTTGCCCAGTGGTGAGGGCAAAGTAGCCACGTTACGGATATCGGCTGCAATTCCGGCAATACGTTCCTTACTGAGCAAAAGTCGGTCGTACATGGGATTTGCTTTATCCATAGCAGCCAGGTCTTTAGCATTTTCAACTAAAATAGATTCAGTTTGTGCGATTGCGTTATTGGCTAAAGCCAACAAAACCTGATTAATCGTTTCGTCGTTAATCAGGTTTAATGTTCGGGAAGCTTTTACAGCGTCTTCTTTCCAACTAATATCATTCATTTCTTCTGTATCTTATGGTTCCTCGTCTCCTTGTTTCCTTTTTTCCTGAATTACTTTTTCTCTTTCTGAGTGAACAATACCATTTTCACTTTGAGTTTATTCCCTATGTCAATAACACTTACCACATCCTGAAGGTTCAGGGTTTTATCGGCATGAAGTAAGACAATTAGCTCTTCGCCCTTCGATTTTTTGTGAATAAGTTGTGATAGTTGTGGTTCGATGGTTTCGAATGTAACTTCTTTTTTATCAACATAATAGCGGTGTTCTGCCGTAATCGTCAGATTGATTTGTTTTTTAACCACCTGGTTCTCAGAGGTTTTCGATTTTGGAAGCAACACACTGATAGTTGCCGGTGTAACCAACGTAGATATGATTAAGAAAAATAACAACAGGAAAAACATAATGTCGTTCAACGAAGCGGTATACACTTCGGCTGTTCTTAATTTTCGGCGTTCTATTTTCATGATTATAAACGAATTATGCTTTAGCTGCTCTTTTTTGGTTGCGAACATCTTTCAACAGATTATTCGAGTATTTATCGATATTTACGACCACTTTATCAATTCGTCCGTTGAGAATGTAATAGCCAGAGTATGCTATAATTCCAACAAAAAGTCCTGCTCCTGAGCAAATCATTTTTTGATAAAGTCCATCGGAAATGTTGGCAATGTTCAGGTCGTTTGTAACCGAAATGTTATAAAATATCTTGATAACTCCGAAAATGGTTCCTAAAAATCCAAGCATGGGAGCAATGGAAGCAGTAATTCCCAGATAATTCATTCCACGTTCCAACAGCGAAATTTGTTGACGGGCTTCACTTTGAAGCGCATCCTGAATTTCAGCATCTTCATGTCCGGCCGATTCCAGTCCGGCTGCTAATACTTTAGCATAAGCCGTTGGTTTCTCGTTACAAAATTTGATAGCTTTATCAACTTTATTGTCAGCAATCATCTCGCTGATGCGCGTAAACCAGATTGAATCAGCTTTGCCAAGTTCGTTAATTGTTATCCAGCGTTCAATAAACATATAAATGGAAAGGAAAAACAGCATAAAAAGCGGGACTAAAATCCATCCACCTTTCATCAATAGCTGAAAATAATTTTCGTTGGAAACGACTACGGCAGTTGCTGCAGAATCAGTCGGCAAGTTGGACGCAACCTGAAGTAAAACAGTTAATAAGTTCATTTTTAATTGATTTTATAGATAGTCAGTAATTTCGGATTTGTATTAAAAAATCAGAATTTTGTATCTGATTCATTTTGAACGCAAAAGTAGTTCAATTATTGAACATGAAAAATTATTGTTAGTAATAATTAACGTCGGCAATTTACAGTACAGCTGAAAATTATTCATTTTCTTACATTACAACAGTTGTGCCAAAAAATGAAATATCAAATTCGGACACAGATAATTAACTTCTTTGGCTTATTTTCCGATTCGTTTCATCCACTGATAGATTTCAGCGGCTTCGGGTGAGTTATTTTCACTCATCAAATCTCCATACAACTTGATTAGCACTTCTTTGTATCGATTTGTTTTTTCATCGTAAATAAATGCTGAATAGCGAATATCTCCAAAATCAGCCATTTGCATTTGCGGTTTTGTGATTGTTCCTTTGGAGGCAGTATAGATTTTATTGACGTAATACTTTAAAGTATCGGGAGGAATATGAGTAGTTGGAGTCTGACAAAAAGAAATATTCTTATCCATATTTATTGAGCTGATATAACCCGTCGAATCAGGTTCATACCACTCATGAAACACTTCCACCCATTTGAAAGGAAGTACATTTCCGAGTGAATCAATTAAATAACCGGAACTTTGAGGTAGCCAGGCATAGTTCAGGTAATGCATTTCGAAATAGATTTTTTGTTTCAGGGTCGGAATTTCTTCTTTGCACGAAATGAAACATAAAACTGTAAATAAAACCAGTACGTTTGTTTTCATCTTCTGTTTTTGATTAAAAAATTGCCAAAAAAATATATTTCACATGCTGCTATATATCAATAGTTTACATTCTATTTTCCGATTTGGTTTAGCAATAAATTTTCCAGTATTGCACATTTTGTCTATCTTTGTGCAGAAATTCAGTTTTAGAATCAGAACATTTTACTTTTAGCTGTGTTCTATTCTTACAACTATTAACTAATAAAACATGGGTAATAATTTATTAAAAGGAAAAAGAGGTATTGTATTTGGTGCGTTGAACGATATGTCCATCGCATGGAAAGTGGCTGAACGCGTTGTGGAAGAAGGTGCTATTATCACCTTGTCGAACACTCCACTAGCTGTACGAATGGGCACAACCAACGATTTGGCTGAAAAACTAAACGCTAAACTGATTCCTGCCGACGCTACCAGCGTGGAAGATTTGGAAACAGTTTTCAAAGAATCAATCGAAGCTTTGGGCGGAAAAATTGACTTTGTTCTTCACTCTATTGGTATGTCGCCAAACGTTCGAAAAAAACGTACCTACGATGACCTTGATTACGATATGCTGACCACCACGCTTGATATTTCAGCAATTTCATTCCACAAAATGTTACAGGTTGCCAAGAAAATGAATGCAATTAACGATTATGGTTCAGTGGTTGCACTTTCGTATATGGCTGCCCAGCGTACTGTTTTCGGTTACAACGATATGGCTGATGCCAAATCAATTCTCGAATCGATTGCACGCAGTTTTGGTTATATTTATGGTCGCGAACACAGTGTACGCGTAAATACTATTTCTCAGTCGCCAACCCCAACCACTGCCGGTAGCGGTGTAAAAGGTATGGAAGGCTTGCTCGACTTTTCAGAACGTATGTCGCCACTGGGCAATGCCACTGCAGCCGATTGCGCGGACTATTGCGTGGTTATGTTCAGCGATCTGACTCGCAAAGTGACTATGCAAAACCTTTACCACGATGGTGGATTCTCAAGCATGGCCATGAGTTACCGCGCTATGGAGCAATACAACAAGGGTTTCGACGAATTTAAAGACGAAAACGGTAAAGTTATCTACGGATAATCAAATCACTTGAATTATATGACAAGTCCTAAAAACTCAATGGTTTTTAGGACTTGTTTTTTAGGACTATCTTGTTTAGTTCCTGACAATTCGGACTGTATTATTAGCTATTCTGGCAATGTAAATACCTTTATCCAGTGTGCTAATATCTAAGGTATTTATTCCCGATTTCAAATTTTCACTGAACAATAACTTACCCAGCATCGTGTACATTTTTAGGGTTGTTGGATCATTTACTTCAATGTTCAGATTATTAGCCACCGGATTTGGAAATAGGGCTATCACATTATTTTCAATATTGTTTATGCCGGTTTTGTCTAATTGACTTTTGAGTGTTAAGTCGGCATTGGAGGCTGAGTTGTTATCAGTCAACACCACAACCGACTCGGCTAATGCTGAAGCTGTTTCAGCAACCACTTTGTAAGTATCCAGGGCAATGTTATCAAAAACATAATATCCGGCCATATCCGTAACTGTCCATGCTACTGGTTCATTGTTATTGTTGAATAAAACAACCGGCGTGTTCATGGCAATATTAGTTATCAAATTCAAGCTTGTTGAACCACTTTTAGCAAACACACTGTCCTGCAAGCTATAAGTTTCGAAGAAAATATTGCCTGAAATTTTGCCGTTTCCTTTGGCTCTAACAAATTCTCTCAAATTTATGACAATGTTTTTATTACTATCATTCAGGCTAAAATAATCAGCATTTTTAAATTTTAATTTATTAATATAGAATGTTGGCAGGAAATTTTTGTAAACTGAAAAATCAGGAATGGCATATATCGTGTATTCAGCTTTTGCTAAATTTGCAAATTTGAATAAACCGGCATTAATTGCCCCTGATGCAACCGCCTTGTAATAGCCTTTCCTGAATAATACGGCATAACCTGATTTTATCAATTCGGTTCCGGCAAGTACAGAACCAGTTAATGTAGAGGTATTATCGGCATTTAATACTTCATAACAAGTAGCAACTCCAACAGTATAACAAAGAACGGACATGGAGGAATCATTCTTTGTCAGATATCCGCCAAACCGGACTTTATCACCCGCTTTTAATTCAATTGGATAAATTGCAGTGCCCGTTGAAACAGTCCCTGAACCAGTCGTACTACCTGTGACGACAATATTGTTTTGAATTGTATACAACTGACGAATCATACTCATACCCGGATATGATATATCTTCAATGTATAATTGACCTGAACAGCCATCAATTCCTTCAACAACAACGCCGGTTTTATTCATTAAGCAGGGTGATGGAGGAGTTTGAACAATTTCGTAACAATTCACTAAATTATAACAGGGTGTGGTGAAACATTGAATATTCACTCCGTTGAATTTAACAGTAGTGCCAATCGACAGTTGTATATTATTCAGTGCATAAATATCACCCGTTGAGCTGTCTTTTATAAGTGTAGAACCATCTTTTAGTGCAAAAACAGTTCCTAATTTATCCTTATTGCAATCGGCTGGTTCTACTTCGTAACAGTTTGCTACTCCAATGGTACGACATTGGATATTTACATTAGAATCATTCTTTATCAAATATCCACCAAAGCGGACTTTAGCGCCCACGGTCAATGAAGTTGAAACTGTTCCATTGCTGTTAATAATGTTTCCTTTGATAACATATAACTGGCGGGATGAACTAATCGGAGATAGTTCCTGAATGAATAGTTGATCGGCACAACCGGCAATTCCGGAAACAACAAAACCAATTTTGTCCAACACACAGGGTGGAGGCGGAGTTTGTATAATTTCGTAACAAATCACCAAATTGTAACATGGTGTCGTCTTGCAAATTGCTTTGGCTCCACTGAATTTTATCATTGTGCCTATCGCCAGTTTTAAATTATAAATGGCATAAATGTCAGCACTTAGACTGTCTTTAATAAGCGTAGAACTATCTTTTACTGCAACCACAACACCAAGTTTATCCATAACACAAGCCGAATGGATTGTTTTAAGTAAAATACCATTGTAATAAATCTGAGTGTTTTCTTTAAGTAAACTTAAGTTCAATCTTGCCGTAAAATAGCTAACCATAGCGGTGCAAATCCGGTTCGAATTGTCGATTTTTCGCTTGCTGACATAGATTCGGCCATCAATTACAGAGTCTTTTATAAGCACAAAATCGGGACAACCATCGTTTGAGATGTAACTATAAGCTACATATACGCTATCCTTTGGAGAAGGATTTGCCGGATAAACAGCAATTGTATCCTGCACAGGTGGCATAATCTGACCATTAGCTGTTGTGAAGCTAAATATACAGACTAAAAAAAACAGCAGGATATTGAAAATACGTTTTTTCATAATTGTAATTTGTTTAGAAAAATTCTTATATAGAAAAGGAGTATAATACTGCTTTTAGTATCTATTTATCAATCTTTTACCCAAATACATATCCGACAAATCACGAAGCAAAGATAGCACATGAAATTTCGAATTGTTCAAATTTTAATATATATTTTCGTTGTCATTGTGTTAAATATTATTACTTCCCAATTGTTATTTTGCTGATTTGATGAATATTATTCATGTCAGAATAATCGTACTGATACAAACCGACCATGGGCAATTATCAGTTCGTAGGTCGAATGGCCGCAGCGATTACCCGCATGAGTGGGTAAGATAAGCAAGGCTATGAGCAACAGCACAGTAAAATACCCTACTTCGATAAAATAACTTCCATCCTCGTTATTCTATATTAGTTTCTTAAAAGCCAATAGTTCATAAAAAAGATTGGATTTTTTCAATCTTTTTTATTATGAAATTATTGTTGGGTAACTGCCAACAATTTGTCCGGTTATCACATCAACCAATAATACATAAAAGACATCGGGTACGTAGATATTCCAAACCACATGCAATTCAATTTTATCATTTTGTTGAAGTGGATAAATCATTTTTTTAGATTGAGCACTCTTCAGATTACTTTCTGTTATTTTAAATGAAGATAATTCACCGCCAATGGAATAATGAGTAACTATTTGATTTAAAAGCTGGTTTTTTGCTGATATAGAATCAAATTTGTCAACTATTGGAATATTAATTTGAGGAAACCAATTTCCAATACACCATGTCACTTTTCCATTGATAAGCATGATTGTTAAGCCTGTGCTATTGACTTCCAATCCTTTGTAAATTTGACTAGAGATTACGAAATGCCACGAAATGCTTCCATCAGATACTTTAGAAGAATCAAGACTTATAAAATTAATTTCAGAGGGGTTTTTTATTCCGGCGTATTTTGAATTTAAAGTAATAAAGGACTTTACAACCTGATATGCACTATCTTTGCTTAGATTCGGTAACTTTGATGGCCATATTCCTGAAGGATTAAAATCTGAAAAGCCAAAAAAGCCAAATGCATTCAGAGAAGAGTTTAGATTTGGGTTGTCAATCGTAAATTGAGATTGCAAATTGTTGAGCATATTCATGTCTAACTTTGAATATGTTGTCGGGTAATCGTCATTTATATAGGGACTATTTTGTTCCAAATCGCAGTTTGTAAACAAAAACGAACAAAAAAACAAATTAGCAATTAATATAATGTGCCTGATTTTCAAAGTCACTGAATTATTGTCCATTTTGTGTGATGGTTAGATGTCCGAAATAATCTCCAGACTCCAGTGTAATCAACAGTTGTCTCTGAGTTTTGTAATTATTTTTTGTGGCTTTAACAAACAGGGTATTTTTATCTCTGCGTTCAATCCTGAAGCTGTCTAGTTCAACTTTAAACATATCATTAAACCAATTCCTTTGTAAACTGTCCCGAATATACTCATTATTTATTGATACCTCGGCCATCCACCACGAGCTACCTCCGGTCTTTATGATAATCGAATCTCCGTTTGATTTAAAACTTGCTGATTTTGTGGAAAGCTGAATGTTATCAAACCACAATCCTATTGGAAATTCACAGGAACTAAGAAATACTACAAATATTATAATAATTGATTTCCTCATAATCTTTATTTGACAATTGCCAACTTGCTGATTTGATGAATATTATTCATGTCAGAATAATCGTACTGATACAAACCGTCATCGGCTATCATCATCAACGTATTGTTGAAAGGAATGACATCAAATCCATTCATACAGCTGTATTGGGCCAGCTTGTTTGCCAAGAGAGTTTCTGGTGCCGTAATTTTGTATATTTTGAGCCCATCGTCACACAAAAATAGTTTCCCTGCATCAATTCCCAGTCCTTTGGGTTCTGTCATACCGTATGAAACCAGCATTTTTGGACTCTTCACATCTTTTACGTCAACAATCATTAGTTCGTTGGTCGACTGCCCGCAGCGGTTACCCGAATGAATAGTTACATAAGCCAGATCGTTATCCACCACCACCGGATCACATCCAAAAGCATGTGAGATAGCCGATTGATATACAGGTTTTAGTGGGTCAACAACTGAATATATAAGCATTCCTGTGCTGGTGCCAAAATATAAATTGCTTTTATTACTAAAAATTGTTTCCACATTCCAACCTACATACATATTATCGGTTGCTTTTTGAGGCTTCTCACCCGTTAAGTCAAATATATTCAAATTGTTGTTGATAACGGTATATAATTTATTATCGTAAATAGTAAAACTTGCCATCGAACCGTTGATACCGGTTGTGGCGGTTCCACTATTTGTTGATGTAGGAGTTGCAAGGTCATACATCATTTCTGGCCAACCGCCTTTGAGCCAACCACCCCGATACTGACTTACCGCTTCAGTTTTTTCTTTAAGCTCCCATCCTACTATAATCCCGTTACTTCCACCTGAGTATGTTGTGTTATAATCTATTGAATATTGATTTGGAATGGTTGGCAATGCAGTCGTGAAAATCGAATCAAGTCGTCCTTTTAGCAAAGGATTCGATGGATCGCTCACGTCGAACCACACTAAATCAATATATGAATCGGCATACAGCAAACCATTTCGTATAGCCAGATCGGCATTACCCAATAATTCAATAAATCCAACCGATTGAGGATTAGCCGGATCAGTATTGTTGATAATGTGAATACCTTTCTGTGGTTCAGAGATGTACAGATAATTATTATAAAAGCACATTTTACCAATTCCACCAAGAGTGTGAAGTGTTTTACTAACCTTTACCGAGTTACGGAATGTTTCAGTAGCCATAAATATAGGTTCATTGACTTTGTAAGTCACCATTTCAGTAACTATATCATTACATGCTGTAAGGGCAAGCAATGAAATGCTGAAAAGAAAAAATAGTTTTTTCATATTGTACGTGTATTTAAGTTGTTTAGAATTTATCTACTGTTCCCATTTTACCAACAAACAGAATCACACCTGTACTTTTTTCGCGGATTACAAACAGGAAGGGTTTATTGACTTTGAATACCGGGGTTGGAGGATCAACAGGCATGGATGTAAGTCCTACACCAATAATAGTAACAGCAGCAGCTTCAGTTCCTTCTTCAGTAACTTCAATGTTGGTAATATGTTGAATTGATGATATTAATAACTGGATATCAGCTATTTTTGAAAAATCTGCCCTATCACTAAAAGCCAGATTCATGCCCATGTTTTGCAACGGATTGATTAAACTGAGATTATTTTTGTTGTTGAAGCGGGGAAGGTAAACTTCCACCTTTGTTGTTGGCATGTAACCGATAATAGAATTCCATTTGTCAACAGTCAGGTAATTCAATACATCAGCTGTTGTTTTTCCATCGCTTGGCAAAATCACTGTCATGCTGAAGGCTTTATTGCCATAAGGCATATCAAGGTACTGAGCATACGAATCGGCATTGTACGAGAAGGTGTCTTTCTGATACATCATGTTTACTTTCACAGAATTACCCAATTCATTTGTGAAGTTGGCTTCATTTGTATTGACTTTAGCAAATTTCTTGCGCCAGATACCTTTGAAATACACAGCATTAACAAGATACATAACAATATCATTTGGGATTTTGGTCAAAACCTGTGGAATCATTTTATTGGTTTTCTTTGAACACCAGTTATTTATCGTATCCACTGCCCATGCTTGTGTAAAATCGAGTTCTTTGACATAAGCTCCGAAATAATCGGTATTCACTTTCAAAAAGTCCGGTTTTACAACAAATCCGGTGCGATACCACAACGAATTGGCAATAGAGAGTTTGGTGGTTGGGTCAATGCCTGGCAGTGTTGATTGCATAATTTTGTAATAATCATTTATATCGGCAACCGACATGCCGCTCATTTTCAATGCGGTTTCCATTTCGGTTTTGGTATCGCCATTAGCACCATTCCAGGCCATTCCCAAAGCGATACTTACGCTTAATGGCGATACGAAAACATTGGTTTGGTCGGAGCTGGCAATGGTATTTTTCAGCAAATCGAATGCAAAGCTATTATCCTGACTTACCCGCTTTTGTTGTGAAGCTGAAAGTGCGATAGGCGTTGCATCTTTCGGAATCTGATAAATCGGATCGTTTTGTCCGGTGCAGGCCGGAATCAATAAGACGATGATTGATAATTTGAATAACATTTTCATGGCTTTTATAATTTAATGTGTTTGAATTTAATATGCTTGCTGACAGGTATTTTTGTCTAAAATCTGTTTGCATTTGTTTATGTAATCTTTAATAATGGTCGGGCTGTTTCCGTATTCATAGCTTACTTTGTGTGTTTCGCCATTGTTCAAAATTAGTTCGAGCCACTCGGCACCACCGTCGGCACAGTCGGGACAACCAATTACTGCCGGAAGTGCAAAAAAAGAACTTGTGGCAATATTTGTTCTGATAGAGTCCCAGGTAGTTGACTTAGTTCTTTCGGAAAAATCTTTTTGTGGAAGTATGTTCCCGTTAGAAATGCAAGAATACTTCACGGAATCGACAGTAATTGACACTTGATGTTTGCAATAACCTATACATTCACCAAACGAAGTTCCGTAGTTTAGCTGAATTATACGTTTATCCAGCTCATTGGTACAAGCCATACTCGATATCAGGATCAAAAATATCAGTGTATTTTTAGTTTTCATTTTTTTGCTGAATTTAAATCGTATCGTACTCCAAGTTCCAAACTGAACACATCCGGCTGTTTGGAACGAATGCTAACCGGCTGATCGTTATTGAAATAGTACGAGAAATTGGGTTCAAAGAAAATGCCCAGATTGGGTCTGATATTATAACTCACACCTGCTGCCGAATTTAAAGAAAGTTGAATTCCGGTAATACTAGTTACGGCTGTTGTAACCATAGTTTGAAAACTGCTGGTTTGATTTTGTTGATAAACTGAGCGTAGCCCTTTCTCAACTGTTCCACCTCCCGAAACATACACTTCCCATTGCTTTTTATTCCACAATTTTACAATTAATTTCAGCGGAATACCCAGATAATGAAGACCTAATCGGGCATCGGTGGTTACAAATCCGCTGTTCGAAAAATCGGTTTGAAGATAGGTGTAAACCAATCCGGTTTCAAGACTCAGATTTTTAGAGAAATTGTCCCTTACCTTCAATCCTACTGAAAGTGGCAGGCTGTAATGAACACTTGAGAAATTTTCAGGGGCCATAATGGCTGTATAAGTGGTCCCTGTTTTCACAATGTCATTCGAAAGTGTTGCCGGAGAAAGATTGTCCAACCCGGAAGAAGTATTGCTCCCCGAGCCCAACGAAGCGGCTAAAAGCCATCTGTTTTTAAATTTCTTCTTGATTTCTGGTTTACTTTCAGAATTTATTGTCCAAATGTCAGTCCGGTTACTGGCAATTTGTTTTTTTGAAATCGTATCGGATTTTAGCAATGAAATATCAGCAATAGCTGTATCTTTAACTTCAGCTTTCTCAGCAAGTTTTTGACTATTTAAACTTGTATCCGCTGATTGACTGACAAAATTTAGGGTGTTCGGCTGGATTGTATTTGTGTAATTATCAACTGAGGCTGAATATTTTATTTTCCCTTTTTGTGTTCTGTAGGTTGATTTTGCAGGTTTGTTAATTTCCTGAGCCACTGGTTTTGCCGGTGCAAATTGAGTTCGTTTCGATTTTGAGATTAAAGTTGTGTTATCTGAAACCGGGCGAAATGTAAACAGCAAGGCAATAACAGCCGCGGAACTTATTGGAATCCACAACCAAAGAGGCATATGGCGGCGTTTCTTCTTTTCAACTCTAACTTGAATAGCGTTCCACAAATCAGTATCAAGCGTTAACCCGTGATTTTCCAGTTTGCTCTTAACCTTCTCACTGAAAGCATCCAATTCGTTTTTGTTTTTACTGTCGATATTCATCTTTTTGAAACTAACTATTTTATTACTGCCAACTGCTACTGCCTACTTTCCTAATACCCTGACTTTTTCCTGCAAAATCTTCCTCGCTCTCATAAACTGACTTCGGGATGTATTTTCACTAATATTGAGCATTTCAGCAATTTCTGCATGGCTGTAACCTTCAAGTGCATATAGGTTAAAAACTGTTCGATATCCATTTGGCAAATTGCTTACACAGTTCATTAAGTCATCTGATGAGATTTTGTCAAGTACCGAAACATCTTCATTTTCAATCAAATAGTCCACATCATCCAGCGAGGAACTTTCCAATAATGCTTTATTCTGTCGGAGGTATTCGAGAGCCGTTGTAACAAAAATTCGCCTTATCCAACCTGCAAATGAACCGATTTCAGAAAATGTATCCGCTTTTGTAAAGATTTTAATGAAACCATCCTGCAGCAAATCCCGGGCAGTTTCACGGTCGCTCACATACCGGACGCATACACTGAACATAGCCGATGCGTATAGCTCATAGACCTGTTTTTGTGCCCAGGTTTCGCCTTTTTTGCATCCGGTAATCAGTTTTTGTTCGTCTGGATTTGCTGCTTTAATTTCCATACTTTAACTTATAGATGAAATGTTCATCCGTTTCGTTGCTTTGGTTGAAAAAGAAATTTGATATTTAACGTAAAATGCAAAATTATGAATTTTATGGCAGAGTTATGCATGAAATAAAAAGAAACGCAAAGTATTGAAAATTAATTCAACTTTGCGTTTCAAATAACGAAATTACAAGTTAACTGTTCAACTTATTTCTCCCCTTTAGGGGTCGGGGGTTTGAGCCATTTATCCAACCATTCATAAAACGTTCGTTGCCACAAAATTCCGTTTTGTGGTTTCAATACCCAATGATTTTCATCCGGGAAAATCAGCATTTCAGCCGGAACTCCACGCAACACCGCTGCGTTGAATGCCGCCATACCCTGCGAAGCCAGAATGCGATAATCTTTTTCACCGTGAATAACCAAAATCGGTGTATCCCATTTGTCTACGAATAAGTGTGGTGAATTGGCATACGATTTTTGAGCTATGGCATTGGCTTTATCCCAGTATGGACCACCCAAATCCCAATTTACAAACCACATTTCTTCTGTTTCCAGGTATTGTTGAGGCAGGTTGAACATGCCATCGTGAGCCAGAAATGCTTTGAAGCGTTTTTGGTGATGACCAGCCAGCCAGTACACCGAAAATCCACCGTAACTTGCACCCACACAGCCCAGTTTGTCCTTGTTTACATACGGTTCTTTTGCCAATGCATCGATGGCCGAGAAATAATCGAGCATATTTTGTCCACCATAATCGCCACTGATTTGTTCCAACCATTCCATTCCGAAACTTGGCAATCCGCGCCTGTTTGGTGCAACGACGATATAGCCATTCGCCGCCATTAATTGCAAATTCCAGCGATACGACCAAAACTGACTAACAGTAGATTGCGGTCCGCCTTCACAGAAAAGTAATGTCGGGTATTTTTTTGTTTTGTCGAATTTAGGCGGATAAATCACCCAGGTAAGCATTTGTTTGTGGTCGGTGGTTTCAATCCATCGTTCTTCCACTTTACCCATTTTCAGTTTAGCCAGAATATCTTTATTTTCAAATGAAAGTTCAGTTTCTGTGCCGGTTTTCGGGTCGATGGAGTATATCTCGTCCGGTTTACTCATCGAATGTTTTACTCCGATAAGTTTAGCTTTTGCTTCGGCCACATAGGAATAATCGTGAATACCTTTGGTTATTTGAGTGATTTTTTTGTCAGCAATATCAGCACGATAAATATCAGTTACAGCATGCCAGCAGCTTACAAAAAGAATCGATTTGCTATCGGCAGTCCAGGTTAGTCCTGTTGAATTTTGGTCGAAACCAACTGACAGGTCAATTTTCTCACCGCTTTGAAGATTTATAATGAATAAACGGTTTTTGTCCGCTTCATACCCATCGCGTTCCATACTTTCCCAAGCCAGCCATTTACCGTCGGGCGAGAAAGTCGGATTTTGGTCGTATCCCATCATGCCTTCGGTTTTGTTCTCCGTTTTTCCGGTCTCTAAATTATAAAAGTAAATGTCCGAATTCGTGGAAAGTGCATACTCTTTTCCTGTTTTTTTGCGGCAAGTGTAAGCTATCGTTTTTCCGTCGGCACTCCAGGCTAATTGTTCAATTCCACCCCAGGGTTTCATTGGACTCTCATAAGGTTCGCCTTTCAAAATATCTTTTTCGTTTTCAATTTTTCCGTCATTAAAATCGGCTAAAAACGGATGAGGAACAGTTTGCACCCATTCATCCCAATGCTTGTACATTAGGTCATTCACTATCAATCCACTTGCTTTAGGCAGGTCGGGATATTTATCCACAGTACGTTCACCGTATTTTACATCAGTAACGAACAACAATTTTGTTTCGTCGGGTGAGAAAACGAAATCGTTGATTTCGCCATCGCGTTTCGTGATTTGATTGCGGTCTGTGCCATCAGCTTTCATAGTCCAGAGCTGCATTGAGCCTGTTTCTGAAGACAAGAAAGCGATATGTTCACCGTCTTTCATCCACTTGGCAGCAGCCTCACGGGTGGCGGTTTTGGTAATTTGTTTTTTGTCCGAACCGTCCGCATTCATTACGAAAATCTCCGAATTCCCTTTATTTTCGGGAATGCTGTAGTACGAAACGCTATACAGAACCTGTGTGCCGTCGGGCGATACCTGTGTGCCGGCTACCCGTCCAAACGACCATAAAACTTCGGGCGTCATACGTCCATTTTCAATTTTCGGTTTTTGTTTACCAATAATAGTGCTGTCCTCCTTCGGACTGCACGATCCTGCTGCAACGGCCATTGCCATAAGCGTAATTTTAATTAAATATTTGTTCATTTTGTTTTCAGTTTATAAACGAAGCAAAAGTAGCTTATTTGAATGAAAATACAAAAACAATATTATTTTAACTCAATATATTAATATATGTTTTGTTGTGTTGTATTTTGTTTTTATCTTTACGCACTAATATTCTATTTCCATCCAAAATCAGCATAAAATTTCAACGTTCTTATTTACAGATAGATACATAAGCAAATCCTTATATGTCCTATCTGATTATTGTATTAAAAACTTAAAGAATATCGGGGTTTTCATTATTTTATGAAAATATCTGATATGATTTCTGGTTCATATTTATAAACTGAATTTGTTCGTTATTAAAATATAGAATTCAACACATTAAATTTTAAAACTAAAAGAACATGAAAAAGTTTAATTTAATCTTTCTTTATCTGATTTTTTTTCAGATTGGGCATACACAAAACATGTATGTTTTTGAAAAAGCTGGAGTTCAAAGTAATTTTACTTTGAGCAACATTCAAAAACTGACATTTTCAGTCGGCAGTATGGCTGTTAATTCAACAGCAGGGAATTCAAAGGTTTATGCACTTTCGAACATTCAAAAAGTAATTTTCAAAAGTTCCTTTTTGAACTTAAACCGGATTGGAACCGAATCGGAAAAATTATCGTTGTTCCCGAATCCAGTTAGTAATATTTTACATATCAATGATCTTCCTGAATTTGATAAAACAATTCAAATTGAAATTATTAGCATTGATGGGAAAATAATTTATCAAAACAAAATCAACAATATGTTGGATCAATTCCCTTTTGCAATTGATGTTACTTCTATTCAAAAAGGGCTTTATTTCTGTCGTTTATTTGACAATAAAATCATTGTTACAAACAAATTCATTAAAAACTAAAATAGGAGGAATTTATTATGAAAAAAGTATTTTTTCTGTTATTTACAATTTCATTGTTTTTGAAAACAATTGAAGCTCAGGACACATTGTATATTCATCAAAATGGCAACCTAGTTAAATTCGCAACTGCGAAAATTGATAGTATAACTTTTAAAACTAATGCTACAACTGACATAGATGGAAATATATATCACTACTTAATTGTTGGGACTCAAACTTGGATGGTTGAAAACCTGAGAACTACTAAATATCGGAATGGAGATCCGATTCCCGATGAAAGTGCCAACATTCATTTTGGTCAATTAATTTCTGGAGCATTCTGTAACGATGGATTATATGGAAATCTGTATAACTGGTATGCGGTAGCTGATAGTCGTAAGATAGCACCGGTAGGTTGGCATGTTGCAACTCATGAGGAATGGGATCTATTAAGAACATATCTCGGAGATAATTTTGGCCTACAATTAAAATCACAAACAGGATGGCTTCAGGATGGAAATGGAACAAACTCGAGTGGATTGAATGTTTTACCCGGAGGTTTTCGGACAGGTGAATCCAGTATCGGAAATCTTACACAAAGTGCTGACTTTTGGACAGCTACCGAATATTCGACCACTGAAGCATGGTCAAGGAAGTTTTATTATTATAGTAATGGATCAACCCGGGTTACCGATTTAAAAGCATTTGGGTTTTCTGTTCGTTGTGTGAAAGATTGAAATATAAAATAAACTATGAATTTTCTTGAAATTATTAATCGACGCGAAAGCATTCGAAGTTATGACCCGACAAAGCAAATTCCGGAGGATGTGCTTTTGTATATTCTCGAAGCCGGGCGCTTAGCACCATCGGCAGCTAATTTTCAACCCTGGCAGTTTGTGGTGGTTTCGTCGCCCGAAAAACTGGCAGCGGTTCGCTCCACTTATCCACGGGCTTGGTTTGCAGAAGCACCGCAGGTGCTTATTGTAACTGGCAATAAAGAAAAAGCATGGAAACGTGCTGATGGTTATAACAGCATTGAAACTGACCTGACTATTGCCATGGATCATTTGATTCTGGCTGCTGAAAGTCAAGGCTTGGGTACCTGTTGGATTGCTAATTTTGATTATCCCGCACTTCGTTCCGTACTTCAACTTACTGAAAATGAAGTAATTTTTGCTATGACTCCCCTTGGTTATCCGAAAACAGGTTTTGTGAAGAAAAGCCATAAACTTCGCAAACCCATTGATGATGTTGTGAAATTTATCTGACTAATCTATTTTCCAAATTTAGCCAAAAGCCCGATCAACAGTCGGGTTTTTTAATCTGAATGAATGAAATGAAAAGATTTAGCTCTTAATTAATAAATTTATGTTAATTTTTAGGATCATTTCAAACATATTTTAATATATTTGCACTGTATTCAGATTATATTTTAGACTATAACAATATATACGTTAATTTTATTTGACATATTCTTAATATTTTTGAATATATCAAAATACTCATTTTTTGTTAACTATATTTTTAGTGTTATATTGAGCTTAGTACAATTATTTGTATAATTTCATATATAACAAATCGTAAATATAATTATATTTAGTAAATTTCAGCATGAAGTTATATAACTCATATAATAAAAGACTACTTTTACCGTATATTTCACAGTATATGAAAAGAAGGACTATATGGATTTTAATCATTTTGATGCTGCTCACTTTTGTGGGGCTGATTGCATTACAAACCCGTTATGTCAGGATAAATGCTGAAATGATTGAAAATCAGTTCAATGAGAACGTTCAACGGAGTTTATTTCAAACGGTTAGTTTAGTAGAGGAAAATGAAGCTCTTGAATATCTAAGTCAGACATTACAAGGAATTGATTATAATGAAAACAATAATAAAGTATTGAGTCTTGAGGCGCAAAATATACGGTTGAAAAGTAATATTGACAGTATGGCGAAAAATCTGAAACTAACTTCAGAACAAAAGAACAGACCATCAATCAGATTATCAACCAGCCATGGGAAAGCTACAATTCAGGAAACTTCTCAGTATTTACAAGACAGATTCAAGCAAAATTTTTCGCGTTCTAAAACTATACTTGATCAGGCCGTTTTCAGATGGATAAAAGAAATTGATGAAAAAGAAATTAGCGAACGGGTAAATTTCGAAGAGCTGAATGGAATTTTAGAAAAGGTGTTGGTAAATAATGGAGTGACACTACCCTTCAGTTATTCGGTGGTAGACAAACAAGGCAAAGTTATTTATCAATGTCACAAAGACATTCACGAAAAAACACTGGGCAACAAGAGTAATATTTACACACAACGTTTCTTTCCATTAGAAGAGTCTAATAAGATTGCGTATTTGCAGGTAAATTTTCCCACAAAACAAAATTACATTTTAAATTCAATGAATTTGTTACTGCCTTCAATTGGATTAATTGCGCTGGTATTAGGAGTTTTCATTGTTGCAATCATTATTATTTTCAGGCAAAAACAGCTTAGTAACATGAAAAATGACTTTGTGAACAATATGACGCATGAGTTTAAAACGCCCATTTCGTCGATATCGTTGGCATCACAAATGCTACAGGATTCGAGCGTTGGTAAAACTCCCGAAACGTTGAAGCATATTTCAAATGTAATTCGTGACGAAACTAAGCGGTTAAGCTTTCAGGTAGAAAAGGTGCTCCAAATGGCGATTTTCGAGAAAGATAAATCGATGCTGAATTTGAATGAAATGAGGATTAACTCACTTATTTCAGACATAATAAGTAATTTCTCGCTAAAAGTTACGAGTAAAGGTGGAAAAATCACTTCAAAACTTAAAGCCGGTTACGATGTGGCATTAATAGATGAAGTACATTTCACCAACGTGATTTTCAACTTAATGGATAATGCGCTGAAATACAGCGACAAGCCATTACTTTTGACCATTGAAACATGGAATGATAAAAACAATTTAATGATTAGCATTGAAGATAACGGCATTGGCATAAATAAGGATGATTTGAAACGTATTTTTGAAAAGTTTTATCGGGTCTCAACTGGAAATCTGCATAATGTGAAGGGTTTCGGACTAGGATTAGCTTACGTAAAAAAAATAATAGTCGAGCATAAGGGAACAATCAAAGTAGAAAGTGAACTCATGATCGGTACAAAATTTACAATTACAATACCAACTTTAAAAAATTAACGATTATGACAGACGAAAAAGTGAAAATTTTGTTGTGCGAAGATGATGAAAATCTTGGCATGCTTCTCAGAGAGTATTTGCAGACTAAAGGGTATGATGCAGATTTGCAACCCGATGGTGAAGCTGGTTACAAAGCTTTTTCACGTAACAAATACGACTTATGTGTATTGGACGTGATGATGCCGAAAAAGGATGGTTTTGCTTTAGCAGCCGATATCCGATCTATGAATTCCGAAGTGCCAATTGTTTTCTTGACCGCAAAATCAATGAAAGAAGACATTTTACAGGGATTCAAATTGGGTGCTGACGATTATTTGTCAAAGCCTTTCAGCATGGAAGAATTATTGTATCGCATTGAATCAATTTTGCGACGAGTGAAAGGCAAACGGGCAAAAGATGTGGTTGTTTACCAAATCGGTGCATTCACCTTTGATGCTCAGAAACAAATTCTTATTTTCGAAGGAGAATCGAAAAAACTTACTACTAAAGAATCTGAATTACTTAATTTGTTAGCAGCAAATGCTAATAACATTCTGGAACGTAACTTTGCGTTGAAAACGATTTGGGTGGACGATAATTATTTTAATGCTCGTAGCATGGACGTGTATATCACTAAACTACGTAAATTATTGAAAGACGATCAAAATGTGGCCATTATCAATATTCATGGTAAAGGGTACAAACTGATTACTCCACAAATAAAAGAGGATTAATTATAAAAGTCCCGGGAAACTTAAACAGTTTTTCGGGATTTTTTTTTAAGAGAAATCAAACCATTTCATCCGACAGAAAATGTTCAAGTTGTTCAGGTTTCAGATTCACCGTTAATTGACCATTATGAGCATAGGAAATATGTCCGGTTTCCTCAGAAACAACTATTGCAATGGCATCCGAGTTTTCAGTAACACCCAATGCAGCACGGTGACGCAAACCCATTCGTTTAGGGATGGATTGATTTTTTGAAACAGGCAAAATACAGGCAGCAGCTTTTAGCTTACGGTTTGAAATGATCAAAGCACCATCATGTAAAGGACTGTTTTTGAAGAATATACTTTCAATAAGCCGTGAATTAATATTCGCATTCAGTTGTTCGCCTGAATGAGCATAAAAGTCGAGACTGTTATTACGGGTTAGAATAATCAACGCTCCCGTCGAACTTTTAGAAAGATTACGACAAGCCAACACCACCTGAACCAAATCAAAATCTATTTTTTCTTTTTCATTATTGCTGTTTCCAAAAAAACGTTTGAGCGAATAAAAAATGCTTCCTCTCCTTCGAGAACCAATTTTGGAAAAAAACCGTCGAATTTCATCCTGAAAAAGAACTATCAAAGCAAAAGCACCTACGCTGATAACCCGATCGAAAATTCCACCCAAAAGTTCCATTTTAAAAACATATGAAACAAGAAACCAGCATATTATAAAAGTCAAAATACCGACAAAGATATTGACAGCCCCGGTACGTTTCAAGAGTTGAAAGGTCTGATAAAGCAATATTGCTACCAGAAAAATATCAACTACATCTTTAAATCCTATTTGAAAGCCCATAATTTAGATTTTATCTTGTCAATTTTACTAATTGCAATTTACTTCCTGATTCCTAAATTCCATAAAAATTGAGACAGCTTGTTTTGCCTCCTTCACATCGTGAACACGAAGGATAGAGGCACCACCCATCAAGGCAAGCATATTCGCTCCAACTGTTGCATTCAAAGCTCCTGTAGCATCAGTCTGAAGCAGATTATACAACATCGATTTTCGGGAGAGACCTGCCAATATCGGAACTTGCAATTCCTTTAAATAATGAAGTTTATTCAAAAGTTGATAGTTTTGTTCCTGAGTTTTAGCAAATCCGAAGCCAGGATCAATAACCACATCTTTTACACCAAGTAAATGCAGCTGAGCAAGCCTTTTTTCAAGGAAAAGCAACACTTCCGAAACAAGGTTTTCATATTGTGTATTCGACTGCATTAACTGAGGACTCCCTTTTGTATGCATTAGAATATAAGCTAGCTCTAAATTGGCAATAGTTTCAAACATTAAATCGTCCAACGTGCCACCACCAATATCATTTATCATGGCAATTTTAAACTCTTTAACCACATGTCGGACTACTGCCGAACGAAAAGTATCCACTGAAATAATAGCTTCAGGATATTTCTTTAAAATTACTTCTATGCCTTCCGAAACTCTTTTAATTTCCTCATCCTGCGAAATAAAGTTAGCTCCAGGGCGCGTTGAGTAACCACCAATATCAATAATATCAACGTTTTCGGCCATCATCTTTTCAACAGCACTTAATACTGACCTGTCAGTCATAAAGCGGTTTCCTTTGTAAAAAGAATCAGGTGTGACATTTACAATACCCATAACTAAGGGAGTTGATAAATCAAACAAACGATTATTTAATTTTAATTGCAAAGATTTAAAAATCATAACATTGAACGTTTTTCAAACGCAATTGCTTGTTAATTACCTACTGCAAAAGTAAGAAAATATAGCGACAGACAGTCGAGTTTAAGAAAATATTGAAGAATTTAAGCGAAACTATACGTTTTTGATAAAAAATCTGTTATATATGCGGTATTATTTTTTTTGATTTGCCAAAAAAACATTCTGAATTGACTTTTTAAAGGAAAAAAGTACTATTTTTGCAAAGTTGTTTTTAATGCATTTTATATTTTTATATTTATTCATGCTTATTATGAAATTGGAAACTATAGCTAAATTAGCGACGATAACTTTATCGATAACCATGTTTGCCTGTGTTGGCAATTCAGACGAAGGTTATTCCCGTTTAACCGGTTGGAAATACAATGATAAGAATGGGGCTGGTTATACTGTTAAGAAAAGCTTTATAACAAGACTACCTCCCGGAATGGTAGCCATTGAAGGTGGTTCATTTACCATTGGTGAGAAAGGTGAATATATTACGAATGCACCCCGTAACAATGCTCCCCGTAGAATAACTGTCAGTTCATTTTATATGGATGAATGGGAAATTAGAAATAAAGATTGGAATGAATATGTAAACTGGATGAAAGTGGTATTTGGAAAAGCAGCTCCAAAACTGGTTCAAAAAGCATTACCTAACGTGAGCGTATGGCGTGAAGATTTGGCTTATAACGAACCTTATCTTCAAAACTACTTTACACATCCTGCCTATAATGAATATCCGGTTGTTGGAATTACATGGGAACAGGCTGTAGATTTTTGTCAATGGCGTACTGACCGTGCAAATGAACTGTCTTTGATTCAATCAGGCGTAATTCTACCGCCAGACTACTCAAAACTTGATCAACTGACTGATTTAGATTCTATTGCTAACAACTTTGTTTTCAACACTCAGAAATACTTATTGCAAGCAAACTATCAACCAGCTATTGGAAAAAATCCCAAAAAAGATTTATACGGACACAACCGAAAAGTGGATATGTCGGAAGGTATTCTTTATTCAAATTTCAGACTGCCTACTGAAGCCGAATGGGAATATGCTGCATATGCTTTGAGTCCTGATGAAAATGGAATGGTTCCCGAGGGGAAAATTTATCCATGGTCGGGCAATCAACTACGAAATTCCTCGAAAAAAAATCAAGGACGAATGATGGCTAATTACGTAAGAGGCCGTGGTGACATGATGGGAACATCTGGTAATTTAAGTATAATTGCCCAAGTCAATTCATTCTTCCCGAACGATTTTGGGTTGTATAATATGGCTGGCAACGTAAATGAGTGGGTGTTAGACGTGTACCGTGCAACTTCTTACTCCGATGTAGCCGAATACAACTCATTCAGGGGTAATGTATATTTAACTCCGGTTGTTTCTGAAACAGATGAATTGGGTAATAAAACCTTTAAAGTGGACTCGCTCGGACGTATTGCGACTGAAGTGGCTAAAGGTGACGATGTTAGAAATTTTAAGGATGGTGATGCTTCTTCACAAATTGATTTTCTGGTAAATGACTCAACAGGTTTGGCCAATTTAAAATCGAATAAAAATGATCCGACCGATATTCTACGTCCCAGAGTTACTGACAAAACCAGGGTGTATAAAGGCGGTTCATGGAAAGACCGTGCATACTGGCTAAATCCTTCTGCACGCCGCTATTTGGATCAGAATAAATCAACTAACGATATTGGTTTCCGTTGTGCTATGAGTATGACAGGTACCATGGAAAAATCGAGAAGAAGAAAATAAAACATTTATGTACAACACACAAAAGCACCTGTTTGAATCAAACAGGTGCTTTTGTATATTTTTATTACAGAATTTCTCGTTGAAAATTTGTACTTTTGTGGTCTTAAAATTAGAATCCGTATAATTAATAAAACTGTATGAATAGAACGATTATTGTTGATGCATTAAAAAGGAAAGATTTTGGTGCTGAAGTGAACATAAAAGGTTGGGTAAGAACCCGCCGTGGGAATAAAAATGTAAGTTTTATTGCACTGAATGATGGTTCGACAATTCATAATATTCAGGTAGTTGCCGATAACTCAAGCTTTGGAGATGAATTCCTAAAACCTATCACTACCGGGGCTTGTATAAGTGTCATCGGAAAACTGGTTGAATCACTCGGACAAGGCCAGGCGGTAGAAATTCAGGCCGATAAAATAGAGATTTACGGTATTGCTGATCCTGAAACTTATCCTTTGCAGAAAAAAGGCCATACTATGGAGTTTCTGCGTGAAATTGCTCATTTACGCCCGCGCACAAATACTTTTGGTGCCGTTTTCCGCATTCGACATCATATGGCTATGGCTATTCACCGCTTTTTCCACGAACGGGGATTTTTCTATTTCCATACACCCATTATTACTGCTTCTGATTGCGAGGGTGCCGGACAAATGTTTCAGGTAACAACTTTGAACTTGTACGACCTGAAGAAAGATGAAAGCGGACAGATTGATTATAGTGGCGATTTCTTTGGAAAACAAGCTAGTCTCACCGTTTCAGGCCAGCTCGAAGGCGAGTTGGCTGCCATGTCGATGGGTGCAATTTATACTTTTGGACCCACTTTTCGGGCTGAAAATTCAAATACACCACGTCATCTTTCGGAATTCTGGATGATTGAGCCGGAAGTTGCCTTCAACGAAATTGAAGAGAATATGCAACTGGCTCAGGATTTTATTCAATACTGCGTTCGTTGGGCATTGGAAAACTGTAAAGATGATTTAGAGTTTCTTACGAACATGTACGACAAAGAATTACAAGATCGACTGAACTTTGTAGTGAATAACGATTTCAAACGACTTACATATACTGAAGGAGTTAAAATTTTGGAAGAAGCTGTGGCTAAAGGACATAAATTTGAATTTCCGATTGGTTGGGGAACTGATCTACAATCGGAGCACGAACGTTACCTGGTGGAACAACATTTCAAGAAACCGGTAATTCTGACCGATTATCCAAAGGAAATTAAATCGTTCTATATGAAACAAAACGATGACGGTAAAACAGTTCGTGCTATGGATGTTTTATTCCCGAAAATTGGAGAAATCATTGGCGGTTCGCAACGAGAAGAAGATTACGATAAACTGAAAAACCGGGCAGACGAAATGGGTGTACCTACAAAAGATATTTGGTGGTATCTCGAAACCCGTAAATTCGGTACTGCACCCCATGCCGGTTTTGGACTTGGATTTGAGCGATTACTGCTTTTCGTAACCGGTATGTCAAATATACGTGACGTAATTCCATTTCCACGTACACCAAACAATGCAGACTTCTGATTTATTAATATTCAACATATATTTTGAATTTAAATTAATTACTGCTCATTTGTTGATAAATTGTGCATTTTTAGCTTAACATAATTTTGTGTCAAAAGATATTTCACTATTTTTGCCATCTCAACATTACAAATAACCCTTTTTTCAATATTATAATGGATAATATAACAAAAACCGAATTGGACAATGTAGTTGTTCGCTTCTCCGGCGATTCTGGTGACGGAATGCAGCTGACCGGAACGCTTTTTTCCAATCTTTCGGCCATACTCGGAAATGAGATTTCCACTTTTCCTGATTTTCCATCTGAGATACGTGCTCCACAAGGCACATTAGGAGGCGTATCAGGTTTTCAGGTACATTTAGGTTCAAGCAAAATATACACTCCCGGTGATGATCCGGATGTTTTGGTGGTAATGAATCCGGCAGCTTTGAAAGTAAATGCGAAATTTATAAAAAAAGGCGGGGTAATTATTTTCGATGCTGATACCTTTGATAAATCGGGTTATGACAAAGCTGGTTTTACAACTGAAAATCCATTCGAAGAACTGGCGATTTCTGACACTATTCAATTGATTCCAGCTCCACTTTCAACGCTTACTCAAAGCAGTCTGGAAGGTTTTGGATTTGACAATAAAACGGTTCTACGGAGTAAGAATATGTTTGCCCTTGGTTTGATTTGCTGGTTATTTAACCGCCCAATAGACCAGGCCATTCATTTTCTGCAAAATAAATTCGGAAAAAAGCCGACAATCTTGCAAGCCAATATAAAAGTACTTACAGATGGCTTCAATTTTGGTAACAATTTACATCTAACTGTTTCGACCTATTTTGTAGAAAAATCGCACGAAACTCCGAAAGGAAAATATGCAAGCATTAGTGGGAACAAGGCAACAGCCTGGGGTTTAATTGCAGCAGCTCAAAAAGCCGGATTGCAACTTTTCCTTGGAAGTTATCCGATTACACCTGCCACAGACATTATGCATGAGCTTACTGCCCGTAAGGATATGGGTGTAAAAGTGGTTCAGGCGGAAGACGAAATTGCCGGAATAACATCAGCTATTGGTGCCGCATTTGCCGGAAGTCTGGCTGCTACAAATACTTCTGGTCCAGGTTTAGCTCTAAAATCAGAAGCCATTGGTCTGGCTGTTATGGCTGAATTACCTTTAGTGGTGATTGACGTGATGCGTGGTGGTCCTTCAACAGGCTTACCAACCAAGACAGAACAAACTGACTTATTACAGGCACTTTACGGTCGTAACGGTGAAAGCCCCGCTGTGGTTATGGCTGCAGGAACACCCGACAACTGTTTCCATTATGCCTTTATGGCAAGTAAAATTGCATTGGAACATATGACTCCGGTTATATTACTTACCGATGCATTTATCGGAAATGGAACTTCCTTGTGGAAATTACCAAAACTAGCTGAATTGCCCGATATTAAGCCTCATTATGTAAAACCTGATATGGAAAACTACAAAGTGACCAGTCGGGATGAAAAAACAAAGGTACGATATTGGAGTGTTCCCGGAATGGAGGGTTTTGGACACAGGAATGGTGGATTAGAAAAAGATTATTATAGCGGTGCCATTTCTACCGATCCTGAAAATCATCAAAAAATGGTGGACACGCGTGAAGAAAAAATCAACAATATCAGTCAGTATATTCCTGAATTAAAAATTGAGGGTAGTACTGATGCTGATTTATTGGTTATTGGTTGGGGTGGAACTCAGGGACACCTTATGAGTGCAGTTAATTCAATGAACAAGAAAGGTAAAAAGCTGGCTTTAGCACATTTCAATTACATAAATCCACTGCCAAAAAATACGATAGAAATTATTCAAGCTTACAAAAAAGTAATCGTTTGTGAATTGAATAGTGGTCAGTTTGCGACATTCCTTCGATCGAAAGTACCTGCAGTTGAGTTCTTACAATATAATAAAGTGCAGGGACAACCATTTACCGTATCAGAATTAGAAGAACACTTCACTTCATTATTAAAATAGAACATTATTTTTACGACATATCATGGAAACTACCGAAAAAATAAGAAATCAATATACAGCCAAAGATTTTAAAAGTGATCAATATGTGCGTTGGTGTCCCGGTTGTGGCGATTTCGCCGTACTTAGTTCATTACAAAAAGTGATGGCTGACCTGGGAATTGATCCACATCAAACTGCCGTCATTTCAGGAATTGGATGTTCATCACGTTTACCATATTATATCAGCAGTTATGGTTTCCATACCATTCACGGGCGTGGAGCTGCAGTTGCTACCGGTGTAAAAGTAGCTAATCCGGAGTTGACCGTTTGGCAAATTACCGGTGACGGTGACTGTCTGGCCATTGGTGGAAATCATTTTATTCATAGTGTGCGTCGTAATGTGGATATAAATGTGTTGCTTTTTAATAATCAGATTTACGGATTGACCAAAGGACAATATTCACCAACAACAAAGAAAGGCTACGTAACCAAATCATCACCATTTGGAACAGTAGAACGTCCATTCCGTCCTGCTGAGTTGACTATGGGAGCTCGGGGAACTTTCTTCGGTCGTTTACTCGATGTGGATTTAAAGACTGCACAAATGACCATTCTTGCCGGAGCAAAACACAAAGGCACTTCCATTATCGAATGCCTTGTAAACTGCGTTATTTTCAATGATGGAGCACACGGTTGGTTAGCCGAAAGGGAATTTCGTGCCGACAGAACCATAGCATTGGAACATGGCAAACGGATGATTTTCGGTAAAGAAGGAAACAAAGGCTTAGTATTAGCTGGAATGAACCTGAAAGTAGTGACTATAGGCGAAAATGGCATTACTGAAAATGATATTTTAGTTCACGATGCCAGTTGCGAAGATACAACACTGCATATGAAACTGGCATTGATGGAAGGTCCTGAAATGCCAATCGCATTGGGAGTTATCCGCGATGTGGCTGAAGAATCGTATGATGCAGCAGTAGAAACTCAAATTGCTGAAGTTCAGGTAAAATCAAAAATAAAGACTTTCGATGAACTCATCGAAAGCCTTGAACAATGGGAAATGTAGTTAGTCGGAAGAAGCCACTAACCATTAAAGGAGAATTGATATAATTTCTATAACAAAACAACCGATACAAGCCAAGGCGAGTATCGGTTGTTTTTAAATCAATCAAGTATGAACAAACTAATTGTATTTATTGCACTCACTATGTCACTCATGAGTTATGCACAAACTACTGACGACCGTGCTTACCTGGTAAAAGTGGGCGATAGGGCTCCGGATTTCAGTATGAAACTGACCAATGGAAAAACCACGAAACTTTCTGACCTAAAAGGGAAAGTTGTTATGTTGCAGTTTACGGCAAGCTGGTGTAGCGTGTGTCGTAAAGAAATGCCTTTTATTGAACGGGATATCTGGCAAAAACATAAAGCCAACCCAAACTTTACATTGATGGCGATCGACCGTGACGAACCGCTTGAAACAGTTCTAAAATTTACAAAATCAATCCCAATAACTTATCCGATTGGTTTAGACCCAAAAGCTGATATTTTTGCCCTGTATGCTCAGCGCGAAGCAGGAATAACGCGCAATGTGATTATTGACAAGAATGGCAAAATCGTTATCCTCACCCGGTTGTATGATGAAGCTGAATTTAAGAAAATGACTGAAGAGATTGATGGATTATTGAAATAAAAAAAGTAGAGACGCAATTCATTGCGTCTCTACTTTTTTATGGGAGTTTAAAACGACTGCATATCACACAAGCGTTTGTAATAGCCGTCGAGGACTATTAAATCGTCGTGTTTGCCACGTTCTACAATCAGTCCTTCATGGAGTACACAAATTTCATCGGCACGTTTAATGGTAGACAGACGGTGAGCAACAACCAGCGTTGTTCGGTTCTTCATTAAATTTTCAAGGGCTTCCTGAACCATTTTTTCCGATTCAGTATCGAGTGCCGAAGTAGCTTCGTCCAAAATCAATATAGGTGGGTTTTTAAGTATGGCGCGTGCAATGCTCACACGCTGACGCTGACCGCCCGAAAGTTTACTTCCACGGTCACCAATCGTTGATTCATAGCCGTTTTCAGTAGCCATAATAAATTCGTGTGCATTGGCTATTTTGGCAGCCTCTATAACTTGTTCCAGTGTTGCACTTTCTACTCCAAAAGCAATATTATTGTAGAATGTATCGTTAAACAAAATAGCTTCCTGATTTACATTTCCCATTTGAGAACGAATATCGTGGGTTTTGTACTTTTTAATATTCACACCATCTATCAAAATTTCACCTTTAATGGGATCATAATAACGTGGCAATAAATCAACCAATGTTGACTTTCCTGACCCCGATTGACCTACCAGTGCAACTGTTTTACCTTTGGGAACAACCAAATTTATATCGCGCAACACCCATTCATTCTCATATTTAAAGCTCAGGTTTTTATATTCTATTTTATCGGCAAAAGTATGAATGGTTTGTGGATTTTTGGGTTCTTTTATGCTAAGTTCAGTCATAAGTATTTTGTCAACTCGGTCAAGTGAAGCCAGTCCTTTCTGAATACTGTAGGATGCTCTTGAAAGATCTTTGGAAGGTGCAATAATGCTGTAAAAAATTAGAATATAATAAATAAATTCCGGAGCACCAATGCTACTTTTATGACTTAATATTAATACTCCTCCAAACCATAGTAGTACTGCAATAACAATGGTTCCTATTAATTCGCTTACTGGATGCGCCAGATTGTAACGACGGTTGATTCGGTTGAAAGTGCGGCGAAGTTTATCATTAATTATCGCGAACCGTTTTTCCAACTTAATCTCTGCATTAAAGGCTTTTACCACCCGTAAACCTCCCAATGTTTCCTCAATTTGTGAAAGCAATTCACCATTTTGTTCCTGACCGGTAGTAGATTGTTTTTTAAGTGACTTTCCAATTTTCCCAATCAACCAACCACTAAATGGCAATAGTAACAAAACGAAAAGGGTTAGCTCCCAGCTCATCGTAAACATAACACCCAGATAAATCAATATCATGATTGGGTTTTTGAAAATCAAATCAAGTGAGCTCATAATAGAAGCCTCTACTTCGCCAACATCACCTGTCATACGCGACATAATGTCACCTTTACGCTCAGTAGTGAAGAATCCGATTGGTAAACTAATAATTTTATGATAAAGCTGAGTGCGTAAATCGCGTAATACTCCGGTGCGAATAGGAATCATAAAATAGGACCCGAGATAAGCCGTACCGACTTTCAAAGTGGTGGTAAAAATCAGGAACAATCCCATGTAAAGCAGCGCATTACCACCTCCAACACTATGAATGGTTTGATCGACCCAAAAGTAAAGATTATTTTTCAGCGCAGAAATGACTTCCTTCATTCCATCGCCCCACGACCAAACCTGATAGGTTTTTTCAACCGATTGTAATCCAAAGAGGATTTGCAAAACCGGTATTACTGCTGCAAATGAAAAGAGACTGAATACGGTGGTAAGCAGATTGAAAAACAGGCTTAAAAAAACATATTTTTTGTAGGGCGGAATAAACCGCTTGAGAAGTGTTACGAATTTGAACATTTTTTTAGTTACAAGTTACGAGTTACAAGTTACAAAACAGAACGTGAAACAAATAACAATTAATATCACCGAAGGCAAATATCTATTAATATCTTTTTAAACTCCCGTATAATTCCGTGGTGTTATGCGTCTCAATTCTTCTTTTACCGATTGGCTTACGTCAAGTGTTTCGATAAAGTCACGAATCGATTTTTCGTTTATTCCCTCGTTGGTACGGGTCAGTGCTTTTAAGGCTTCATAAGGCGAAGGATAAGCTTCACGGCGTAAAATAGTTTGAATTCCTTCGGCAACCACCGCCCAGGTATTATCCAAATCACGGTAAATAGCGGTTTCGTTCAACAAAAGTTTGCTCAGTCCTTTCAAAATACTTTGAGTAGCAATAATAGTATGAGCAAATGGCACTCCCACATTTCGTAAAACAGTGCTATCGGTCAAATCGCGCTGCAAACGCGAAATTGGCAATTTGCCGGATAAGAATTCGAAGGACGCATTGGCAATAGCCAAATTTCCTTCAGCATTTTCAAAATCAATCGGATTTACCTTGTGTGGCATGGCCGATGAACCAACTTCACCTTCTTTAATCCGTTGTTTAAAGTATTCCATCGACACATAAGTCCATATATCGCGACAAAAATCAATTAAAATCGTATTGATACGTTTCATAGCATCAAATTGGGATGCCATATTATCATAATTCGAAATTTGTGTTGTCCATTGTTCGCGCTCCAAACCAAGTTTTTCAGACAGAAATTTATTCCCGAATTCTTTCCATTTGATAGCAGGATATGCCACAGCATGAGCATTGAAATTGCCTGTTGCACCTCCAAATTTAGCCGAATTAGGTATTTGTTTTAACACGCTAAGTTGTTGGTTCATGCGATTTGCAAAAACCATAATTTCTTTTCCCAAACGGGTTGGCGATGCCGGTTGTCCGTGCGTTTTGGCAAGCATCGACACATCACGCCATTCGTCTACCATGTGAGTCAGGGCCTTCAACACTTCTTCCATTTCGGGATAATAAACATCATTCAACGCATCTTTGATGGAATATGGAATTGCTGTATTATTAATGTCCTGAGAAGTCAATCCAAAATGAATAAATTCTTTGAAAGCTTGTAAGCCCAGTGTATCAAATTTTTCTTTGATAAAATACTCAATCGCTTTTACATCATGATTGGTAACTCGCTCGATTTCTTTAACTTTCAACCCATCAGCTTCTGAGAATGCAGTATAAATTTCACGTAATTTGGAGAATACTGACGATGGAACCTGCTCTAGTTGTTTCAACGGAATTTCGCATAAGGCGATAAAATATTCAATTTCAACCAAAACCCGATAACGCATCAACGCATATTCCGAAAAATATACAGCGTATTGTTGAGTTTTAGTGCGGTACCGTCCATCAATAGGTGAAATAGCAGATAGAAGAGATAAATTCATTTTAGTTGATAATTTATAATTTACAATTTACAATTCTGCTCAATAATATAATTATTATTATCAGAATGTTGTTGTAAAAAATTTGAACTGCAAAGTTAATCATTTCTGTCGGATTAGAAAAGTTTGTGTTTGCTACTTGCAACACTGATTCTTTTTCTTTACTTTTGTTTCACAATTAAAAACGAAATCAATTTTTCTGTTTTGAAGCACAAAAGAGAATCCATTGGTATAAAACATTTTAGAAATGAGATACGTCAGAATTCACAAAGAAGGCAGGTTTATTTTAGCGTCGCTGGCTTTAATCTTGTTGTTTATTAATTTATACATTTATACCCACTTCCAATTCGGAATCTTAGCCATGCTAAACATAGTAATATCGGCATTATTATTGTTTTTCTTCGCTTATTTTTTCCGCAATCCGCCTCGCAAAGTATATATCGACGATCCAAGTCTGGTGGTTGCTCCGGCCGATGGAACAGTTGTAGTGGTTGAACCTACCGACGAACTGGAGTATTTTGGTGACCAACGCATTCAGGTCTCAATTTTTATGTCGGTTTTTAATGTTCATGCCAACTGGTATCCGATTAAAGGAACAATTATCAAATCCATTCACCACAGCGGTCGACATATGGCTGCTTTTCTGCCTAAATCCAGTCACGAAAATGAACGATCAACTGTCGTCATAGAATCGGATGGCAAAACACAGATTCTCGTTCGTCAGATTGCAGGAGCATTGGCCCGTCGGATTGTGACTTATGCTCATCAGGGTAAAAAATGCCACCTCAACGAACATCTTGGATTTATAAAATTTGGTTCACGCGTTGATTTATATTTCCCAATCGGAACAGAAATATTTGTAACAGTTGGGGAATCAACCACCGGTAACGAAACCATTATTGCCCGACTAAACGAAGATTAAATGACTTTGCAGGAAGCTCAAAAACAAGTTGACGACTGGATTAAAACTTATGGTGTCAGATACTTCGGCGAATTGACCAACATGGCCATTTTGACAGAAGAAGTGGGTGAACTGGCACGGGTAATTTCACGTACTTACGGCGAACAATCCTTCAAAAAATCGGACAAAGAAGCGAACCTTGCCGACGAAATGGCTGATGTCCTTTGGGTATTGATTTGTATGGCAAATCAAACCGGAGTGGATCTCACAGAAGCTTTTGAGAAAAACATGCAAAAGAAAACTGAGCGTGACAATACACGTCATCTGGAGAACGACAAACTCCTGAAATCTGACAACAGTCAGCAGACAACAGTCTAAAAACAAGATATTTTCAATCCAACCCTATACTGTCGACAGTAGTCTGCCGTCAGTAGTCTTAAATAAAAAAAAACATGAGTAAAATAGACGAGTTATTTAAGCAATACAATTTCAGCCTAAGCGATGACGCTGTAAAACTTAATATTCAGGAAATTCTTTCATCACGTTACGAAGAAAACAGTAATGTGGCTGTTTATAAACAATGTCTGAGCCAGATAGACCTGACTTCATTAAACGGTACAGACACACACGCTGAAATCATTTCGATGGTGGAAAAAGTGAATGGTTTCAAAGCTGAATTTCCACATTTACCAAATGTCGGTGCTATTTGTGTATATCCGGCTTTGGTGCCTGTGGTAAAAGCACATCTGACCGAGAACATTGGAATAGCAGCCGTATCGGCTGGCTTTCCTGCTTCACAAACATTCATTGAAGTAAAAGTGGCCGAAACAGCCATGTGCGTAATGGAAGGCGCTACCGAAATAGATGTCGTTATATCCATCGGTAAATTCCTTTCGGGAGATTATCTGGAAGTGTATGAGGAATTATCCGAAATTAAAGCAGCTTGTAGGGAGGCACATTTAAAAGTTATTCTTGAAACCGGTGCCTTAGTTTCAGCCTCAAATATCAAAAGAGCAGCTATTTTGGCAATGGCTTCGGGTGCTGACTTTATCAAAACTTCAACCGGTAAAATCCCTGTAGCTGCCACCTTGGAAGCAACCTACGTAATGTGTCAGGCCATAAAAGAATGGCACGAAAAAACAGGCGTAAAAGTAAGTTATAAACCTGCCGGTGGAATTGTGACTACTGAGGATGCCGTGAAGCATTATACTTTAGTAAAAGAAATTCTAGGAAATGAGTGGTTGAACAACACGATGTTCCGCTTTGGAGCAAGCCGATTGGCAAACAATTTATTAAGTTCGATAGAAGGAAAAGAACTAAGGTATTTTTGATTTATAAATTAGAGATTTATGATTGGATTATTGTCTGATTTAGTTCGTTTGTACTTTCAATTGCAAATTGTACTTCCTAAAATTGTATTCCTTTAAAAAACTCTGTTTGCAGCATATTCAGCACACAAAATAAGCGATTTCTTCACATCGCTATCGGCAAAGTCATTGAGTTCCTCAATGGCTTTGTTTTTGAATGTTTCCATTTGAGCCAAAGCATATTCTACACCCCCATTTTTTATGGCAAATTGAGTGATAGTCTGAATATTTTCAGTAGAAAAATCTTTGTTTAGCAACCAACTCAACACTTGATCTTTTTCTGCTCCGGTTGAATTCAATACTGCATAAATCAAGGGTAATGTTACTTTCCCATCGCGTATATCATTGCCGGTAGGTTTGCCAATATTTATATCATCCTGATAATCAAATATATCATCCTTTATCTGGAAACAAATTCCCAAATATTCGCCAAAATTGCGAAGGTGCTGTAAAGCTTCTTCATTTGCATTGACTGATAAACCTCCCACTTCAGAGCAAGTCGAGAACAATAAAGCTGTTTTTTTACGTATAATCGTAAAATAATTAGATTCCGTTTTCTCTGAAAATTGAGCATTTACCAACTGAAGTAATTCTCCATCGGAAAGTTGCATGCCAATCTGCGCTATAGCTTTTAAAATCCGGAGATTATCGGTGCGAGCTGCACTACCCAAGGATTTTGATAAAATATAATCGCCCGAAAGAATGGCTATTTTGTTGGTCCAACGAGCATTTACGGAGGGTTTGCCCCGACGTTCGAGCGTATCGTCAACTACATCATCGTGAATCAAACTGGCAGTATGCAAAAGTTCCAGTGAGATGGCACCATCGATGGTTGTCTCATTTACACTTCCACACAATTTTGCTGACAAAATAACCAACATGGGTCTGAGCTGTTTTCCACTCTTCTGCAACACATAATCATTCACGCTCAGGAGCAGCGGATTGTCTGTGCTTAGTGATAATGCAAATGTTTTATCAAACAAATGCATTTCATCGAGAATCGGGATTTTAATGATATCTATAAAGCTCATTTAAGCACTTGTCAAATTGTGCGATACAAAAGTAAACAATTTTGCCGTTTGATTAACCCTTTGTATTTATTTCTGTGTTTTTTTTAATTACTTTTACAGTCAAATACAAATCTATTATCAAACACTCCGAATAATTCTTTTGTTTTCACAAAATAAAATTATTCTAACTCAACTGCTTTTTTCATGAAAAAACTCTTTTTAATTGATGCTTATGCTATAATTTACCGCGCATATTATGCTTTTATACGTAATCCACGGATAAATTCAAAGGGATTGAACACTTCTGCTATTTTTGGCTTTGTTAACACACTCGAAGATGTGTTGAGGCGTGAAAAACCGACCCACATAGCTGTTGCATTCGATCCAAAAGGAAAAACTTTTCGTCACGAAGCGTATGAACTATACAAAGCACAGCGCGAAGCCACTCCCGAAGATATTCGGTTGGCAGTTCCAATTATTAAAAACCTGATTAAAGCCTATAATATTCCGGCACTCGAAGTTCCGGGTTATGAAGCCGACGATGTAATTGGAACTATGGCAAAAAAAGCAGAACAAGCAGGTTTCGAGGTATTTATGCTTACACCTGATAAAGATTACGGACAATTGGTTTCGGAACATATTTTCATGTACCGCCCCAAACATACCGGTGGATTTGAAGTGATGGGTCCCGATGAAGTAAAAAACAAGTACGAACTGGACAGTCACGAACAGGTTATTGATTTACTCGGTTTAATGGGCGATGCGTCTGATAATATTCCAGGCTGTCCCGGAGTGGGTGAAAAAACGGCTGTGAAATTGCTAAAAGAATTTGGAAGTATCGATGTATTACTGCAACGAACCGACGAATTGAAAGGCGCTTTAAAAACAAAAATCGAAGAAAATAAAGAACAAATTATTTTTTCACGGTTTTTGGCAACCATTAAAATTGATGTTCCTGTGGATTTTGACGAGAAAAGTCTTGAACTAGAACCACGCAACGAACCCGAACTGAAAGCCTTATTTGACGAATTGGAATTCCGGACTATGTCTTCCAAAATTACTACAAATCCATTTACTTCACTCCCACCCGACCAACCACAAAATACGATAACCTTTGCTAGACCAAAATCACCAGTGGGGCAAATGTCTTTATTTGATGAACCTGAAACCGAGGAACAAACTGAAGCAAAAACAACAAAACCGGTAGTTCAGACAATCCAGCAAGTCGACGAAAATTTCACAGGCCTACGATCCATCCAGAATACGCCGCACAATTATATATTAGTTGATACTAAAGTGAAACGTTCCGATTTAGTATCGAAATTATTTATGCAAAAGTCATTTTGCTTCGATACTGAAACCACCGGATTGGATATGTTTTTATCCGATCTAGTGGGAATGTCGTTCTGTTTCAAAGAAGGTGAGGCTTATTACGTTTCGCTTCCGGCTGATAAAACGGAAGCAACAGAAGTTCTGCGCGAATTTAAAGTGGTTTTCGAAAGCGAACAGATTGAAAAAATCGGACAAAATATCAAGTTCGACCTCCTTATGCTCGCTCAATATGGCATTCAGTTGAAAGGAAAATTCTTTGATACTATGATTGCACATTATCTGGTACAGCCCGAGTTGCGACATGGAATGGATTATCTGGCTGAGATTTACCTGAAATACCGTACCATTCATTACGAAGATCTGGTTGGTGCAAAAGGCAAAAATCAAATTGATATTCGTTTTGTAGATTTAGATTTATTGTGTAATTATGCGGCCGAAGATGCCGATGTAACATTCCGTTTGAAACAAATTCTTGAAAAAGAACTCAAAGAAAATGCCCTGGAAAATCTATTCTACGAAATAGAAATGCCATTACTCAAAGTACTTGCCATTATGGAACGAACCGGAGTGCGCATCGACAGCGAAGCCTTGCGCCAAAGTTCGGAAATTCTGACACAAGATATGCTCAGTCTGGAAAAAGAAATCCATACCATTGCCGGATTTGAATTCAATGTTTCGTCACCGGCACAGGTTGGAGAAATACTTTTCGACAGATTAAAACTCGACGACAAAGCCAAGAAAACCAAAACAGGACAATATTCAACCGCCGAAGATGTATTAGAAAAAATACGTTCAAAACACCCGATTATCGGCAAAATTTTAGATTATCGTGGTTTGAAAAAATTGTTGAGTACCTATATAGATGCACTTCCATTGTTAATCAGTCCGGTAACAGGCAAAGTACATACTTCCTACAATCAAACTGTAGCAGCTACGGGTCGTCTCAGTTCTACTAATCCCAACCTGCAAAACATCCCGATTCGCGATGCGCAAGGCAAGGAAATCCGCAAAGCCTTTATTCCAGACGATGGAGGTTTGTTTCTAAGTGCCGACTATTCTCAAATCGAATTACGGATCATGGCTCACCTGAGTGGCGACAAAAATATGCTCGATGCTTTCAACAGCGGACTTGACATTCATACCGCTACAGCTGCTAAAATTTACAAAATCCCTTTGGAAGAAGTTACAACGGATATGCGTCGAAAAGCCAAAACTGCTAATTTTGGTATAATCTACGGCATTTCCGTTTTCGGTTTATCCGACCGGTTAGCTATTCCTCGGGCTGAAGCCAAAGAACTGATTGAAGGTTATTTTGCCACGTATTCCGATGTAAAAAAATATATGGATAATGCCATTCAGAAAGCTAAAGAAATGGGTTATGTAGAAACCATTTTCGGACGGAAACGCTTTTTGGCAGATATTAATTCCCAAAATAGCATTGTGCGTGGATATGCAGAACGCAATGCCATCAATGCACCTATTCAGGGTTCAGCTGCCGACATTATTAAAATAGCTATGGTACACATTCAAGCACGGTTTGAAGCAGAAAAACTACAAACTAAAATGACTATGCAGGTTCACGATGAATTAAACTTTACTGTTCCAACTGCCGAAATTGAAGCAGTTAAAAAGCTAGTAGTGGAGGAAATGGAAAAGGCTATTCAACTTCAGGTGCCACTTATTGCCGATTGTGGCATTGGAGCAAACTGGTTGGAAGCACATTAACTTTTTCATTTGTAAGTTAGTGAATTAATAAATTGAGCCTTTTCAACTTAAATAGATTTTATCTAAATTTCTTTTAGTAATAACATAAAATCTCTTTGATAATTACAATTCGTAACTTTTCCAACACAATTAACTCAAAATTCATCTTCAAACTACTGGAATATTGGAAGTTATCTTAATTACAGAAATTATTCTTTAATGGCTAGTTTTCAGACAATTAACCACATATAATTAAATTAATAATTTTTAATAATGCTATTTTTCTTTAATTCATTTGTTTGATATTCTGATATTTAGCTATAATTGAATAATAATATATTGACAATTTAATTCATATTAGTTCTAAATTAGAGTTATGAATACTACAAAAGTGATAGCATTCATGAAATTTCCAATACATTTGCTGAAATTTTTCTTTAATCGATGAGAATCAACTCTAAAATACGCTACGGTTTACGCACTATCATTGAGATTGCGAACCACACTGATCCAAACGGTGTGTTGCAAAAAGATATAGCTAAAAACCAGCATATTTCGTTGAAATACTTGGATAGTATTATCTCATCGTTGAAAATTAAAGGTTTGGTTGCAAATTCAAAAGGACGTGGCAGTGGCTACATTTTGACCCGTGAGCCCAAAGACATTAGCATGTTGGACATTTACACTGCCTTTGAACAAATCATTGTTGTGGAGTGTATTAACAATATGGGCCTTTGCGACCGGAATTCACACAATTGCAAAGCTCAGAATTACTGGATGGAATTTAATATTGAATTCCGTAAAATTTTACTGAGAAAAACATTGGCACAGGTTTTACAGGAAACACATTATGAATGTAATGATGCCCTGATTGAAATGCCTATAATTAGTGCCTGATTTTGTATTTTTTTTGTTAAACAATGCTACCAATGTGATAGCATATATAATATAAATAGAAAATAAATTCAACTATAATAGATATTTTTTTCTCGTTAAATACTACTAAAACTATAGCATATATTATTAATAAAAATTCATTAAAATCAATTATGACAAAGAGAATCTTTTTACTCCCGATTATTCTGCTTACAATCAGCTTCATGTCGGGAAATGCAGTACAGGCACAAAGTCTTAAATTAAACCAAAAGACTTTCAATATGAGTATTAATGGTACAACTAATGTACACAATTTTGAAACTAAAGTAACTCAGGCAGGTGGTGACTTAGTAATATCTGACAAGAAAGTACAATCATTTTCAGTTGAAATTCCTGTAAAAGGTATTAAAAGCAACGAAAAACTGATGGACACAAAAACGTATGAAGCTTTTGATGCAGACAAGAATCCAAGAATCACTTTTAAATCTACCGATGTAAATTCATTGAAAGTCGACGGAAGTGACATCAATGTAAGTGTAACCGGAAATATGACGATTGCAGGTGTAACCAGAAAGGTAACTATAATTGCTGCTGGTAAAACTGTAAAACCGGGTGTATATGAATTTAAAGGCAGTATTCCTGTAAAAATGACAGATTATAAAATGAAGCCACCTACCGCAATGTTGGGTGTAATGAAAGTAGGTGATGATATCAAACTCAAATTTGATGTGACTTTCGAAGGAGCTGCAATAAACTAAATTTGAAAAGTAATTTTTGCTAACAATAAATATAATAAACAATTATCCACAAAAACAAAAACAAAATGAAGAAATTAATTTTAACTTTTTCTGCTGCTATAATGTTATGCAGCACAATGTTTGCACAACTTCGTGCTACAGATCAGACTGGTGTTAACGTGTTTGAAACTCCAAAAACTGATGTTCAGTTTACATGTCCAAAAGTAGAATTTGGCGGTTCAATTTCAATGCCATATATCGCATTGACAAATAGCAATGCTGTGACTAATCAAGATCCTACAAAAAACACCCAGGCATTATTCAAAAACTCTCCAAACTTTGCTTTATCAATGGCTAATTTGAACATCAATAGTTATTTGGCAGATGGAGTTACATTACAGGTAAGTTTATACCTTGCTTCAAAACATCACAATGAAACATGGGTAAAAGGTGGTTATGTTCAATTTGACAAAGTTCCGTTTATTAAACTGGATCTGTTGGATCAGATTATGAAATATACTACCATTAAAGTTGGTCAAATGGACGTAAACTACGGTGATGCTCACTACCGTCGTTCAGATGGTGGTTGTTCAATCTATAACCCATTTATGGAGAACTACATTATGGACGAATTTGCGACTGAAATTGGTGCAGAAGCAGATGTAAACTACAATGGAATTATTGGTGTTGTTGGTGTAACCAATGGAAATTTGAACCCAAGTTTGGCTTATATAGACACTACTGCAGCTGCTTTCAAATATTCAAACGGACTTCACAATCCATCATTTTTAGCTAAATTGGGTTACGACAAGCAATTAACTGATAAGTTCCGCGCTCGTATAACCGGTTCTGTTTATACAACTTCTGGTGCATTATCAAACACCTTGTTTGGTGGTGACCGTACAGGTTCTAACTACTCTGCAATTATGTATAATGCCGGTCCTGGAACAGGAACTGCATTTGGGGGTCGTTTCAACCCAGGTTTAACAGATAAATTGACTACTGTAATGGGTAACTTATTCCTTAAATACAAAGTATTGGATAATCTTGCTGTAGAATCATTTACTACAATCGAATCAGCAAAAGGACGTACTACTGCTGAAGCTACTGAACGTAGCGCAAGTCAATTTGCAGAAGATTTTATTATTCGCTTTGGTAAAGCTGAAAACTTCTTCTTGGGTGCTCGTTATAATACTGTTACTGCTGATGTAGCTGCTGCAGCAGGCGCTACAGGTTCGACTATAGCATCCACAACTATTCTTGCTCCTGCTACTGCCTATTCAATTGGAATCAGTCGCCTAGCAATAAGTGGTGGTTGGTATGTAACTAAAAACATTATGGCTAAAGTGGAGTATTCGAACCAAAAATATAGTGGCGTTCCTAACGTAAACACCATTTTGAATGGTTATGAATTCCATGGATTAAGTGCAGAAGCTGTGATTTCTTTCTAAGAAAAGCTTTTCAATATAAATTAAAAGCCGGTAAGTTAAACTTACCGGCTTTTTTGTGTGAAATTATTCAGGTTTACTAACTTATACCGATTGTACAAACACTATAGCCCAATTTCGACTTCGTCTTATCGTTCTTATTTGTTTAAGTCGTCATTACCAACAGTAGGTATATAAAATGAGTGTGGGTCATATTATAAGTCTACTGTTGGTATTTTTAATATTGATTCAGCCTGATGACAAAAAAGCCCTTTTCCATTCGGAAAAGGGCTTCTGTATAATGTATAAGAAGCAATTATGCCAGTTTGTTCACAAACACAGCTAACTTGGATTTTAAGTTGCCTGCTTTGTTTTTGTGAATGATATTACGCTTTGCCAATTTATCGAGCATTGCACTGATTTTAGGTAGCATTTCAGTTGCTACAGTTTTGTCAGTGGTCGAACGCAATTTGCGAACAGCATTACGAGCAGTTTTTGCATAATAACGATTGTGCAATTTCTTCTTGTCAGTCTGACGAATTCTTTTAATCGATGATTTGTGATTTGCCATCTCAATCTTTGTTTTTTAAATCTTTATTTGTTTGTAGTCCCTAGGGGAGTCGAACCCCTCTTTCCAGGATGAAAACCTGGCGTCCTAACCGATAGACGAAGGGACCTTTCGGTCATTGTTGCACGAGAATTGTTATCCTCAATTGCGGGTGCAAATATACGGCACTTTTTTGAATTTACAAAGGCTTTGCAGCAAATATTTCTATTTTTTCGTAAAGTCTTATTTTTCAGAGCTAAAGACTTCTACAACAAGCTAAATTAAGTCTGATTTTGAATAAATTGATCATTATATTTGCTACATTTGCACATTCAAAATGAATTTATGCAAGCCAAAACTACCGGAATAATTATTCATAAAACAAAATATAGCGATTCAGCAACCATCATAACGGTTTATACACGTGAATTTGGCCGTGTTTCTTATTTGGTGTATGGAGCGAATAAAAAAAACTCGGCAAACCGGGCAGCCTTACTTCAGCCTCTATCTATGCTGGATATGGAAGTGAAACACTCGCCGGGAAAAGATATCCAGCGCATTAAAGAAATGAGGCTCGAATATCAATTCACCGGAATTCCTTTCGATCCGGTAAAAAATGCCCTGGCATTGTTCATTTCTGAAATCCTTTTCAAATCATTACGCCAAACCGAACCGGATGAACCACTCTTTCTATTTCTTGAGAATTCCATTCAGCAATTAGACTGCTGTCAAACAGGAGTTCAGAATTTTCATCTTGTCTTCCTTCAAAAACTGACACGTTATCTTGGCTTCGAACCCTATGTGGAGGAAGGTGGAAAATATTTTGATTTGATGAACGGTGTATTTTTGCCTGAAAGGCCGCTGCATATTCATTTTCTGACACCTGAAGTAACTTTGCGATTTTCAGAACTATTGGATACTGACTACATGAATATGGACAAGTTGGTTTTGACACGCGAGAATCGCTCCGTATTGCTCAAAAACATGGTTGAATACTATAGACTTCACATCCCCGAATTTCAGAGCTTACATTCGCTGGCTGTATTGCAAAGTTTGTTTGACTAATCGGCTTTTTGGTAGATAATCAATTTTTGACCGGATTTGATTTTATTCCCTGATTTTTTGTTCCATGCTTTCAACTCTTCAACTTTACAGCCAAACTCACGTGCAATTGAATAATAAGTCTCACCTGACTTAACTTTATGAGTTAATTTATTGCCGACAGATTCTTTTTTCTTTTCTGAACCGGACACTGCTGACTTCATAGGAGCAGTTTCGGCTATTGAATTTTGAACAAGTTTCAATTTCTGACCCGGTTTTATTTTATTGGAAGTCAGATTATTGATTTTTTTCAACTCATTAAACGACAAATTATAGATATTAGCAATACTGAAAAGCGTTTCATTAGCTACAACTATATGAGTTGTTTTATTAATTACCGAATTTGTAGAAATCTGTGATGGTCCTTCAAGTTCGGGTTTTTTTTCAGTTTCTTTCGATGGGGTTGATTCAGATTTTGCAATTTCAGGTTTTGGACTTACTTTTTCAACGGAAATTATTATCAGTTTTTGTCCCACACGAACTATTCCGCTCAGGATATTATTGATTTTCTTCAACTGCTCTACAGAAGTGTTATATAAATTGGAGATACTGAACAAGGTCTCCCCTTTCTGGACAATATGCGAAGTGTTGGTTTGAGCTAAAACAGCTTTCTGTTCTACTTTCGTTGTATCCGGTTTCAGTTGATTTTCTGCCTGTTGAACCGGCGAGTTTTCGGGAGGTTGAACCGCATTTACCAACAACATAGTTTCAGCATCTTTTACTTTCAACCGTTGGTTGGGAGTAATTTTGTTTCCTTTGATCTTATTCTTTTTCTTGAGTTCCGTTAAGGTTAAACCATACTTTAAGGCTATATCAGCCAGATTATCCCCTTTTTTTACGCGATGATACCGGGCGGGAATAAACTTTTTAGTTTGTGTTGTGGAACCCATAACCGGATAAGCCGAATTATCAGCCATCTGTAGTGAAAAGTTTTTTTGCAAATTAACGTCAGCAGGTGCAACAGCAATTTGTTGATTATTGAAAACAACACGACCGGCTTTAATATAGCGTCTAAGATAATAGGGTTCGTCGGAATTGGAAATGATGACGCCGTGCTGGGTAGAAGCATGAATAAAATTAAACTTGCCCTCCTGATCAGCATTAACCACAATACCAACATGTCCCACTCTTTTGCCCGGTCGACGACCTGCAAAGAAAACCAGATCACCTCTTTTCAATTCACATCTGTCGACTGCATCGAATTGTCCTGCCTGATCGGAAGAAGACGCTCCGAGTTTAAAACCAAAATTTCGGTAAACAAAAGATGTGAATCCTGAACAATCGAAAGAACTGGATTCGCCCTTGCCTCCATGATGATAAGGTGAATTCAGAAATATTTTCCCGTAATTGATAATGGAGTCGGTGAGTAAAATCTGTTTTGAAGAAAAGCCAGTAACGTTAGCCGAATCAGTTGTATGTGAATAGTTTTTCTCAGAAAACAGTTGTTGAGCAACTGAAAAACCAGAGAAAAACACAAGGAAAGAAATCAAAAAAATATATTTCTGCAACGACATGCTTTGAATAGCCTGATAATTAATGTATTGCAAAGATACTTTTTTTGAACGACAATGCAGAAGCAATTTTTTCTTTTTAATATAAAAAGAGATTCTTTTCAGAAATCATTAAAATTTAATTCTGCTTCAGTTTTGGTGACTTTTAGGCACACTTTTGCTCCAAGAATCAGAGGTAAATTAAAATCGACATGTCCTGCCGGAAAATTAAAACAAACCGGATAATTGTACTCACTTACAGCACTAAGGATTATTTCTGAAATGGTTTGTTTCATGAGTGGGTCTTCGTCACAATCGGAAAACTGACCAACAATTAGCCCTGAAAGTTGAGCCAACACGCCACTAAAACGCAGATTTTGCATCATGCGGTCGATGTGATACGGTTTTTCGGCAATATCTTCAATAAATAAAATATTCTTTTGGTAGGGCAAATCAAACTGACTACCGCGCATAGCCATTAAGACGGATAAATTTCCACCAATCAACTTTCCTTTGGTTTCTCCAGCTTTGTTCAGTTTGTGAAGCGGAATAGAATACATTGGAAAGTTTCCAAACAAACTGTCTTTCAACCGAATCACTTGTTCAGAATCTGCTGGCAATTCAGTCAGATGTTTTGCCATAATGCCATGAATAGACGAAATTCCCAGATTTGTAATAACATTATGCATAATTGTAATATCACTGAAACCAATCAACCACTTAGGCGATTGAGCAAAGCTTGTAAAATCAAGTTTATCAATAATCTGAGCCATGCCATAACCACCCCGACTACACAAAATTGCTTTTACAGTCCGATCGTCCAACGCTTCCTGTAAATCAGCAATACGTTGCTCTTTTGTGCCGGCAAAACGACCATATTCAGAGCGGGCAAACTTTCCTTCGGTAACCTGCAAGCCCCAAGAACTAAGTACTTTTGCTACACCATCAATATATTCAGGATTTATTAATCCGGAAGGTGAAACGATACGGATTTGGTCTTTGGATTTGAGAAAAGGTGGATTCATTCTGATTGATTTTAATTAGTATCGTAGCCATTTCCAAAGTTCTTTCCATGTTACCTTTTTGCCATACATCAAAATGCCGGTTCGGTATATTTTGCCGGCCATCCAGGTTGTACCGATAAACGACAAAACAAGAATGCTTAATGAAACAGCAATTTGCCAAACAGGTACACCAAAAGGCAATCGAACCATCATGACAATTGGCGAAGTAAAAGGAATCATAGAACACCAGAGCGCCAGCGGCCCATCGGGATTTTGAGCACTATAAATGGCAGCATAAATGGCAAAAACGATTGGCAACGTTAGTGGCAATGAGAATTGCTGAGTATCTGTTTCGCTGTCGACAGCTGAACCTACGGCAGCAAACAACGAAGCATAAAGTAAATAACCGCCCAGGAAATACACAATGAAGAAGATGGATATTTTCAGAAAATCGAATCCACTCATCATACTGTACACCTGACGAATCATTCCTTCCGTTCCACCAGCCGGAATGGCCTGATTACCAATTTGATTGGCATGTTGCAACGAGTTTATATCAAGGTTTCCTCCAAAAAAACTTCCGGCTGCCAATGATAAAGCCGAGGTAAGTAAAACCCACATCAGAAACTGGGTAAGTCCAACCAACGCGATACCGATAATTTTTCCCATCATCAACTCAAAAGGTTTAACAGAAGAAATTATCACTTCTACAATACGGCTTGTTTTTTCCTGTATCACTCCTGCCATAACCTGGGCACCGTAAATTACAATAAACATATAGATTACAAAAGCTGAAATCATGCCAATTATCAATGCCAATTCGGCCGAACCAACTTCTTCTTTCCCATCTTTTCCCCATTTTATTGTCGGAATATCAATATTGGCACGCGAGCTTTCGACCATTTGTTTCAGGTTCGGGATATTGTATTTAGCTAGTTTCTGTTGTTCCACATAGCTGCTCAACTTGTCCGAAATATAGGTTTTCAACTCCATATTTACTTGCTCCTGCGAGTAAATGGTTGCAGCTTTCGGATTTTTTATCAGATCATCGCTAATCAACAACAAAGCTGTAAAATCTTTATTCTCAGTATTATCCTTCCGAATCCTGTCAACCGGTTGGTCTACAAAATCGAAGAGATAGTTATCATTACTTTTCAGCACGTTATGATATTGGTTCGTACGGTCAATCACATAAATGTGTTTTCTACTACCATCTTTCAGGCTGGAAAGCCACAGTGGAACGGTTATCATTCCGGCAAAAAGCAAAGGAGTAAGAAAGGTGAGAATGATGAATGATTTTTTCATCACACGGGTAGCGTATTCCCGTTTTATTATCAGAGTGATTTTCGACATAACATTTAAGGGTTAATAATTATCTGACTGTTTCGATAAAAATATCATTCATGCTTGGTAATAATTCTTCAAAAGTATGAATCTCAGTCTGTTTAATAAGTGAACCAAGCAACGAATTATTACTGCCAACATTCATCTTCTGAATTTTACTTTCAATAATACCATCCTTTTCTACTTGCGATATTAACTCAAAATCACTACCTGAAATAGGATTATCGGAACGAACAAGATACTTTTTACTGGTATGATTGGCACGAATTTCAGCCACATTTCCCTGCAACACGATTTTAGCCTTATTGACTAAAGAAATATTTTCGCATAAGTCCTCCACAGTTGCCATATTGTGGGTTGAAAAAATGATGGTTGCGCCGTTGTTTCTCAGTTTCAGAATTTCACGCTTCATCAAATCAGCATTTACCGGATCAAATCCGCTGAATGGTTCATCAAAAATCAGCAACTTAGGATTATGCAAAATGGTAGTGATAAACTGCACTTTTTGAGCCATTCCTTTCGAAAGCTCTTCCACTTTTTTGTCCCACCAGGCCTGAATTTCAAATTCTTCAAACCAATATTTCAAAGCTTTAAGTGCAGCATTACGACTCATTCCTTTCAATTGAGCCAGATACAAACATTGTTCACCCACTTTCATCTTTTTGTACAACCCACGTTCCTCGGGTAGATAGCCTATCTGTTGTACATCAGCAGTTGTCATGCGTTTGCCATTCAAACGAACTTCACCGCTATCGGGTGCGGTTATGCAGTTGATAATCCGAATGAGCGTCGTTTTTCCGGCACCATTAGGTCCCAGCAAACCGTAAATGCTGTTTTCCGGTACGGTCAGGCTCACACTGTCCAGTGCTAAATGTCCGGCAAATTGTTTGACAACATTTTCTACCTCGAGTAATATCATGTTTTGTCGTGATTGGTTGATTAAGTTGATTGAGTTAATTGGAAATTCTGAAATTGAAAATTGGTTTACATTTTCCCCTCGTCAGCAAAACTGTAATATTGACCACGGGCAATAATGATATGGTCGAGAAATGCAATGCCAATGGCATTGCAGCCCTCTTTTACACGACGGGTTATCTGTTCGTCTTCCTGACTTGGCCGGTTTTGTCCTGAAGGATGATTATGCGCAACCACAACTGCCTGAGCCGATTTCTCTAACGCCAGTTTAAGCAACATGGGCACATCCACCACCGTTTGTTTGCTTCCACCCTGCGTCAGTCGCCTTGTTTCAATTACTTTATTGGCACCGTTCAACAGTCCAATCCAAAACTCCTCGTGAGGCAAATCCACCAGCTGTGGTTCAAACAATTCAAATAAATCCAGACTTGACGAAATTTTCTTACGTTCCAACATTTCATTGGTTTTACGGCGTTTGCCAAGTTCCAATGCCGCCATTATGGTTATGGCTTTGGCTTCACCAATGCCTTTGAACCGTTTGCACAGATCGTGAATCGTAAGTTGTGCCAACTCATTAATATTATCATGACATTCATGCAGGATACGGCGCGAAAGTTCAACAGCCGATTCATCTTTATTCCCAGAAGCTATCAGAATAGCCAATAGTTCCGCATCCGAAAGACTCTGAGAGCCTTTGTGAAGCATTTTTTCGCGCGGACGGTCATCTTCTGCCCAGTCGCGTATGGTTAGTCTCTTTTCATCCGTTAACATGCTCCAAAAGTACAAAATATTTTCTTTTCACAAATCGAATTTAGCAGTAAAAAAAAGCTGTATCAAAATATATTCGATGCAGCTTCAATAAGTTGTCAATACAAAGCATTTATATATCCTTCACTTTAAAAGGATTATATGAAATTCCATAATCAATTACATCAGCATGTTCGTGTTTTTTTATCCATTTTATAATAAAAATAGTAACTGGCAGAAGAATTATTTCGTAGGCTGTTTTCAGAATAATCTGTGTAAAAATCATAATAATCAAATGATGGTGTTTAATAATACCTGAAAAAGCAATAGTGAAAAAGACCAACGAATCAGCACCTTCACCAAAAATGGTAGAAACAATAGCACGAATACCAAAATGACGACCATGTTGGTGGACTTTCATTTTACTCATTATATAAGCATTAATAAATGAACCAATCAAAAAGGCAATAAAGCTGGCTATTGCAATACGTTCACTACTAAGTAATATCTGCGCAAAAGCATGTTGATAAATAAAGTGAGGAGACGATGGTAACCAAAAAGAAATCCTGAATATAAAAACAGCAAAGAAATTCATTAAAAAACCAATCCAAATTATCATTCTCATCTTTCGGTAGCCCCAAACTTCAGCCACTAAATCGTTGATAATGTATGTTATCGGAAAAATAAGTAGTCCCGCAGTTATATCAAAACCAAAAATGCGCACTATTTTCTGACTTACAATGTTAGCCACAATCAGGCAGACTGTGAACACTAATCCGCATATCATATAAACAATTGAAACCTTTTTACTCATAGTGTTTGGAGTTTTTGAACATGGGCAAAGATAAACGTTTTTATTTATAAAACAAAGAGAGGCAACACATCGTATTGCCTCTCTTGAGCATTTATAATAAATCTATCATTTACAGAGAGTTACCATTTGGGTTTGTACGCCTTTAGCATTTGATAATCTGCACAAATAAACTCCGGAGCGAAGCATTGATATGTCCAGTGTTTGTAAACCAGTTACATTATCCTTTAATTCGACACTTTGTAGCATTTTCCCGGTTAAGTCTAAGACCAGTAATTTTGAAGGTATAAAGTCAGAACCCGAGTAACTTATATTCAGTTTCCCATCTATAACCGGGTTTGGATACAATTTCAAATCCAGATTCTTTGGAGAAACCATATCTGTTTTAACGTTTGCTTTATGAGTTGCCAACCAGATGGTAGCATTCATTAATAAATATTCATGATTTACCCCAACATCACCTGTATATCCATTGTAAAGACTATTTCCACTACCACCCGTTCCATCATCGCAAGGTGAACTATCGCCAATTGCAGCCACTTTTCCATTGCCATATTTAGCTGTAGCGAACATTACATTGGTTGTTCCGGTTGATGATGCACCAGTATTATAAATATAACCAACGGATGTTGCGTTCTTTGTTTTATCCAGGGTCATTGTTGTGCCGTTACTCCACATAACCTTTGCACAAGCCCCCATTGGACCTTGCAAAATAGAATCATTTGTTATGGTAGCAAGATTGGTTGAAGTTAGAGAAATATTGGCTAAATCGAATGAAATGCCAAAGGGGTTTGCCTGAACAGAATTTGTCGTTAAAAAGTCATTCCATATTGCAGGAGAGTCCCAGCCATCGTTATTTCTATCGGAAACTGTATGATCGGAAACCATAAAAAGTCCACCTCCGTTTTTCACAAAATTCATCAAGGCTGTTTTTTCTGTAGCGCTAAACTGAATATTAGGCTCACATACAATAAAAACATTGTATTTGGTCAAATCCTGAGTATTACTACTGCTTCCGTAAGTAATTGAACCGTTACTTGGCAAGGTTTCAACATAGTAGCCTTTTTTTACACAGTCAACTCCCCAAGCCGATAAAGCACCACTCCAATAGGTTTCAGATGTTGAACTGGTAATTCCGGATTGTGCTGGTGTAGGAACTTGAATAGGACTTGTTGAATTGCTTATTACCCAATCAGCATTACCAGCCTGTTCAGCTTTTGTGTTATCAAAAAGAATCTTTATTTGGGAAAACGCCGTGCCGTAAATTAACAAAATGGCAAGAGTTAAACGTATTTTCATTACAAGTGTAAAATTAAATTATTCGAGCAAAATTGCGCAAAGATAGAATATCCTGTCATATTTCTGTAATAAAAATACAAAAAAAGAGCTAAAGTAATTTTCTTTAGCTCTTTCGTCTTTTAAATTAGTGTTTATTAAACACTATATCTATTTTATTTCAATATTGTAATCCATCCGCGCCTGAATTCCATTCATTTTTTCTACATTGCGAATTTGCTTCAAGATAGTATATTGGTCACCAAGTTGCTCTTTCATAAAACGGACTTCCACTTCTTTTCCTAGATTTTTCATCAGCTTGGTAGTGAAATCTTCCTTTTCGGGATATTCAGTAATATTGTACGATTTTAGTTTAGCCTTAGCAACAGCTATTTTAATGGCTTCATTTAAACCCCCAATTTTATCAACAAGCCCAATTTTAATGGCATCTTCCCCGGTCCACACACGGCCTTCGGCTATTTTTTTAATTTGATCAACTGTCATTTTGCGTCCATCTGCACAGCGTTTCACAAATAATTCATAACCACGATTTACATAGTTTTGCATCAAATCACGTTCTTCGGGAGTAAACGGACGATTTACTGAAATAGCATCACTCATTTTATTCGTTTTCACACCATCATAAGTAATTCCAAGCTTTTCGTTCAAACCTTTGACATTTGGAATTACTCCAAAAATACCGATTGAACCTGTAATCGTATTAGGTTGAGCCACAATCAGATCTGCTAAACACGAAATATAATATCCACCGGAAGCAGCATAATCGCCCATCGAAACAATGATTGGTTTTTTTGCTTTAAGTAAACTCAAGGCATGCCAGATCTGCTCTGAAGCAAAGGCACTTCCACCCGGAGAACTTACGCGAAAAACAACTGCTTTAACCGAAGAATCTTTAGCTACACTATTGATAGTCTTAATCATATCTTTAGCTACAATTCCGTCTCCTTCTTCATCCGTAATTTCGCCAACTGCATAAATCACAGCCACTTTATTTTTATCAAACTTACTTGTATCAGACACTTTAGTCAACGTACCATGTTTTACAAAAGTCAAATTATCGGCTTTTTTCAAGCTCTTTACACATTTGCGAATCACGCTGTCCATTTGCTCCACGTACACCAGCGAATCAACCAAGCCATAATGTTTTGCCTTTTCGGTAGGCTGGAACATCAACATTTCATCGGCATACATATTCAGTTTTTCAAAGGGTATCTTACGAGAAGCAGAAACCTCCTTGAGAATAGTATTCCATATTGAATTCATAAATACAGTAACTTGAAGACGATTTGCATCACTCATTTTAGTAGTAATCAGAGGCTCAACTGCTGATTTGAATGTTCCAACTTTTACAATCTGCATTTCAATCCCAAGTTTATCAAGCGTATTTTTCAGAAACATAGTCTGAGCCGAAAGTCCTTTCAATTCAAGCATTCCCTGCGGATTAAGCAGTACTTTATCGGCACAAGAAACCAGATAATACATTCTCTGGGAATAATTATCAGCATAAGCCACCACAAATTTACCGGATTTTTTGAAGTCAATTAATGCATCTCGTATTTCACGAATTGAAGCAACATTGGCTGACAGAGAACCACCTTTCAGATAAATTCCAACAATATTTTCATCTGATTTTGCTTTGGCAATGTTAGCTAAAACATCATCGAGTCCGATTTTAGTTTCAGACGATTTACCCATAGCGCTGGCAAAAGCACCCGAAAATGGATCATCTTGTGAACGGTCGATTAAAGTACCTTCGAGACTAAGTTCGTAAACCGAATTTGGTTTCAAGGTCGGTGTCGAATCCTTTGCTCCGGCAATTGCACCTACTACTCCGAAAAAAATCAAAAAACCTATCAACCAGGCTATAATAACGCCTACGATAGTGGCCAGTGTGAATTTCAAGAACTGTTTCATAGCTTATATTTTTAAAAGATTACAAATTTTAATGCTTTTAGATGCAAAGAAAAACATATTTTTTTAGATAACAAAACTTATTAGCGGTTGATTGAGAACATTCTCAAAATATTTTTTTTTGAATAAAATAATCGAAATTATTTATTGTTTTCTATTTTTTCACCTACAAATTAGATTTATTATCCAAGAGAATTCCATCCCTGAGCCTGTAACTCAATTTCCTCACCTTCACGACCAACGAGTTGCAGTCCAAGTTCAGGTTTAGTCATGTGTCCAACAATGGCAATACCTTCTGTTGTTGCAATTTTATCATAATCTTCAAGGGAAACAGTAAACAATAATTCGTAATCTTCGCCACCATTTAAGGCTGCCATTACAATACTCATATTCAATTCTTCGGCCATAACTACCGCCTGATAATTAATCGGAATTTTGTCTTCATAAACCCGGCATCCGGTATTACTTTGTGTGCAAATATGCATAAGTTCCGACGATAAACCATCCGAAATATCCATCATAGAAGTTGGAACAATTCCTTTCTGGTTCAGAAGTTCTATAATATCTTTACGGGCTTCGGGTTTCAATTGTTTTTGCAGGATGTAATCTCTTCCTTCAAAATCGGGTTGTGCTTCATCATTCGCACCAAATACAATTTTTTCACGTTCTAATAATTGCAAACCCATATAAGCTGAACCTAAATCACCGGTTACACAAATCAGATCGGTTTGTTTGGCACCGTTTCGGTACACGATTTTGCCTTCTTCGCCTTCTCCTATACAGGTAATACTAATAGCTAGCCCAGTGAGCGAAGCCGATGTATCACCACCAATCAAATCAACACCGTATTTTTCACAAGCCAGTTTAATTCCGTCATAAAACTGATCCAGATCTTCCACCGAAAAACGTTTGGAAACACCAATAGAAACCGTAATTTGTTTTGGGGTGCCATTCATGGCATAGATATCCGAAAAATTCACTACAGCGGCTTTGTATCCAAGGTGCATAAGCGGAACATATACCAAATCGAAATGAATACCTTCGAGCAGTAAATCGGTGGTAACCAGTACTTTTTTGTTCTCATAATTAAGTACCGCAGCATCGTCACCAACCCCCTTGAGAGTAGAAGAATTTTCAATCTTGAATTTTTCGGTCAAATGGTTGATGAGTCCAAATTCGCCGTAAGCAGATATTTCAGTTCGTTGCATTTTGTTTCAATAAAACTGACTTTTCCAACAATCAATTGAAGCCGGAAAAGTCAGAGAGTATATGATTATTAATCAGTGAGTTTTGTCTATTTTTTCAACCCTGCGTTGATGCCTGCCACCTTCAAATTCGGACATAAAGAAAACTTCAATTATATCGAGCGCTTCTGATTCAGTTATAAATCTTGCGGGTAATGAAAGTATATTAGCATCATTGTGTTGACGTGCTAATGCAGCTATTTCGGGCTTCCAGCAAAGTGCAGCACGTATTCCAAAATGCTTGTTAAGCGTCATGCTAATACCGTTGCCACTACCGCAAATGGAAATACCAAAATCGAATTCGCCCTTTTTAATTGCTGAAGCCATTGGATGTGCAAAATCGGCATAATCCGAACTTTCGGAAGAATAAGCACCGAAGTCTTTTATTTCTTCAGCTCCCTCGCCTTCGAGAAATTCAACAACTTTGTTTTTCAGTTCATAACCGGCATGATCGTTGCAAATTGCAATGCGTAATTTATGATATGGATTCATGTTTCTGAAATTTTATTGATACAAAAGTAGAAAAAAAAATCAAAAAAATCATTTATTCGTGAAAACACTCGCATTTCGGATGGTTATAAGTTCTATAAATAAGTGATAAGAATTAATATATCAGCTTTCAAAAAATTATTTTGGAATCCACTTAATAGTGATATTGGAGAAATTGGATTGTGCGGAAGGAGATTGTGTATTTGTTATGGTGTCCTTAGGAAAAGTAAAACTTGCAAACTTGCCTGTTCCATCGTTTTCAGTGAACTCCATACAAACTTTATAGGTACCATTATTAACCAGATTACCAGACACATCAGTTCCGCTCCAACTACATGTTACAACCCCATGACTATACAAAGTAGCTCCAGTAGTCGCATCTATTGTGTTTCCATTAGAAGTTGAATTGTACCAATTTGTAAGATATTGCCGGCGAGCCTGAGCATTAACCAGTAAAGTTTTGATAAAAGCACCTGAGTTATTTTCAACCCAAATAGCCAAAACATGTCGTGGTGAAAAATTTCCGTTATACGTACTGGTAGTGGTGGTAACGGTCATTATTCCGGCCGATTTTCTGGAAGTATCTACTGGATCGTTAATACTTGTACAAGCTGTAAAACCAATCAGTAACATGAAGATTAATAATTTTCTTGTCGTTTTCATTAATTGTTGTTTGTTGTTTTTGATTTTTATAACGTTGATTTGAACTAAAAGTTGTAAGAAGCACATTATTATCTAAAGGGTTTAACGTCTTTTACTTTTGTTTTTCAAAAGCAAAGAATCGGTTACATCGGTAGTTTGTTTTGTATTGGGAACTTAATCAAAAAATTATTGTAATTTAACTAATAAAATTTAATACTTATTTGTAATTATGCCAAATTTATTCATATTTTTGCGTTTGTAATACTTGTTGAATAACTTTCAACCAAAATAGATGAATTCTCCTCCCTTTCTTCAAAAACTTATCTCGTTTTATTCTGATGGTTTCCAGAATATGACTGTAGGTAAAACTCTGTGGACTATAATATTGATAAAACTTTTTATCATGTTTATTGTACTAAAAATCTTTTTCTTTCCCAACTACCTGAAAACAAATTTCAAAGACGATACTTCCAGAGCAAATCACGTTCGTCAGGAATTAATCAATAAAACAAATTAATTTTTTACACTTTAATAACTAATCTCAAGAAAATTATGAATCTATTGGATGCATCTTTATTGGCTTGGTCGAGGGCACAGTTTGCTATGACTGCCATGTATCACTGGCTTTTTGTGCCTCTTACGCTAGGTTTGGGGCTTATTATGTGTATTATGGAATCGTTGTACGTGAAAACGGGCAACGAAGCGTGGAAAAAAGCGACACAGTTCTGGATGACGCTTTTCGGAGTTAATTTTGCTATTGGTGTTGCAACAGGGATTATCCTGGAATTTGAATTTGGTACTAATTGGTCGAACTACAGTTGGTTTGTCGGCGACATTTTTGGTGCTCCGCTTGCCATTGAAGCCATTCTTGCTTTCTTTATGGAAGCAACCTTTATTTCAGTTATGTTTTTTGGTTGGAAAAAAGTAAGTAAAGGTTTTCACCTTACTTCTACCTGGTTGACCGTTTTGGGAGCAACTATTTCGGCTTTGTGGATTCTGGTTGCCAATGCGTGGATGCAATTCCCGGTGGGTATGGATTTTAACCCTGACACGGTGCGAAACGAAATGATTGATTTCTGGAGCATCTTGTTGTCTCCGGTTGCAATAAATAAGTTCTTCCATACGGTGATTTCAAGTTGGGTATTGGGGAGTTTATTTGTTATAGGAGTAAGTGCATGGTATATCTTAAAGAAACGTGAGGTTGATTTTGCCTTGAAAAGTATGAAAGTCGGTGCTATAGTCGGTTTGGTTGCGACTTTACTTACTGCTTACACCGGTGATGGATCGGCATATAATGTTTCTCAACGTCAGCCTATGAAGCTGGCCGCAATGGAAGGGCTTTATAATGGCAAAACCAATATGGGACTAGTTGTATTTGGCATTTTAAATTCTGAAAAGAAGTCGTATAAAGATTCGATTAATCCGTATATCTTTAAGATTGAAATACCTTCGATGTTGTCGTTATTGGCCAACAGAGATATTAATTCATTTGTTCCGGGGATAAAAGATATATTAAATGGAGGTTATAAAACGCTGGATGGCACAGTCACTATGTCGTTCGACGAAAAACATACACGTGGAAAAGCTGCCATACAGTCGCTGGCCGATTACCAAAAAGCCGTAGCAGCTAAAGATACAACTGCCGCAAAAAATCAAAAAGCGTCTTTAAAACAAAACTATGCTCAGTTTGGTTACGGTTATATTGATAAGGCCGAAAAAATGATCCCTAACCTGCCAACAGTATTTTATTCTTTCCATATTATGGTAATGTTGGGATTCTATTTTATTCTATTATTTGGATTAGTGCTTTATTTCAGTTCTAAAAAACTGATTGAAAAAGCGAATTGGTTGTTGTGGATAAGTTTGTTAAGTATTCCACTCGGATATGTTGCCAGTCAGTTAGGTTGGGTGGTGGCCGAAGTTGGTCGTCAACCATGGGCTATTCAGGATGTTTTGCCTTTGAATGCAGCCATTTCGAACATTTCATCTTATTCGGTTATTATAACCTTCTTCCTTTTCCTTACGTTGTTTAGTGCTTTATTAATTGCTGAAATACGCATTATGTTGAAACAAATTAAAAAAGGACCATCTGAGTCCTAAAGTTTATAAAGTGACAAGTTTATAAAGAAAAACGTATTTTATATACTACAACTGACTTTATAAACTTTCAAACTTTACGAACTTTCAAACTTTACAAACATTATAAACTTTCAAACTTAATATATTATGATAACATACTCATTTTTACAGCATTATTGGTGGTTTTTGATATCACTACTTGGTGGAATTCTTGCTTTTCTACTTTTTATTCAGGGTGGACAAACCCTGTTGTTCTCCCTTTCTAAAACCGAAGACGAAAAAAGGCTGTTAGTCAATGCCCTTGGTCGTAAATGGGAATTTACGTTTACGACGCTGGTTACGTTTGGTGGAGCTTTCTTCGCTTCTTTCCCTTTATTCTATTCCACCAGCTTCGGTGGGGCATACTGGGTTTGGATGGCTATATTATTTTGCTTTATCATTCAGGCTGTATCGTACGAATTTCAGACTAAGCCTGGCAATACTTATGGTGCAAAAACTTATCGTTCGTTCCTGTTTGTGAATGGATTGTTGGGAACATTCCTTATTGGGGTGGCCATTGCTACATTCTTTACCGGTTCCGATTTTATTGTAAACAAAGGCAATATTACCAGCCAACTTGCACCCGTAATCAGCTCCTGGGGAAATGAATGGCACGGATTGGATGCATTATTCACCGTACGAAATCTGACACTCGGAATTGCCGTGTTCTTCCTTTCGCGTTCTTTGGCAGTGTTGTTTTTCGTCAACCGCTTAAATCATACGGTTCTTGAAGCACGTTCACGCAAATACTTATGGTATAATGCCATTCCGTTTGTGGTATTCTTCCTTGTGTTCGTAATCTGGACATTATTCTCCGACGGTTTTGCAGTAAATCCTGTTACCGGAGTAGTTTCAATGGAAAAATATAAATACTTCACTAACTTTATCGAAATGCCGATTGTACTGGTATTATTCCTGTTGGGCGTTGTGGCTGTTTTGGCAGGTGTTATCGGAACATGGATATCTCCAAAATTCAAAATTGGTATCTGGTTTGCCGGGGTAGGAACAATTGTAACTGTTTGCAGCCTTTTGATGACTGCCGGATATAATAATACAGCATATTATCCTGCTACCCCCAATTTACAAAGTTCTCTGACCATCTTCAATTCGTCCTCTAGTTTCTTCACATTGAATGCCATGTCAATAGTATCACTGTTTATTCCGGTGGTATTGGTATACATTTTTATTGCATGGCGCTCCATGGAAAAGAATCGGATTGATATTGACGATGTGAATAATGATGAACATGCATATTGAAATTTCTATTTAATCAAAAACAGGCTTTCCTACAGAGGAAAGCCTGTTTCCATTTTATAAAGTTTACAAGAATCCATAAATGGATTACTCATTTTAATAAACTAGTGGTCAACTTTTTTCAGAAGAAGTTGTTATATATATCTAAGAACAATTTAAAATAATAATTATGGGTAAAATTTCTGATGTAGTAAAACCGGGTGTTGTAACCGGAAGTGATCTACAATTTATTTTTAAGGTTGCAAAAGAATCTGGATTTGCAATTCCTGCAGTAAATGTGGTGGGTTCATCTACTGTAAATGCTGTGATTGAATCTGCGAAAGTGGCTAACGCACCTGTTATGATTCAGTTTTCGAATGGTGGTGCTGCTTTCAACGCAGGTAAGGGTTTAAAATTGGAAGGTCATCAGGCCGCTATTTTAGGTGCAATCGCCGGTGCAAAACACATTCACACTCTGGCCGAAGCCTACGGTGTACATGTAATTCTTCATACTGACCACGCAGCTAAAAAACTATTGCCTTGGATTGATGGATTGCTTGATGCAAGTGAAAAAAACTTTGCTGAAACGGGTAAACCGCTTTTCAGTTCCCACATGCTTGATTTATCAGAGGAGCCATTGGAAGAAAACATTGAAATTAGTAAGCGCTATCTGGAACGCATGAGTAAAATGGGTATGACTCTTGAAATCGAACTTGGCATAACAGGTGGTGAAGAAGATGGCGTTGATAACAGCGGTGTTGATAATAGCTTGCTATACACCCAACCCGAAGATGTTTATTATGCCTATACAGAATTAAGTAAAGTTTCTCCAAATTTTACCATTGCAGCTTCGTTTGGGAATGTACACGGTGTTTATAAACCGGGTAATGTAAAACTAATGCCAATTATTCTCAAAAACTCACAAGATTATATTAAAGCAAAAGATGGGTTGGAAACTTCTCATCCTGTTAACTTTGTATTTCACGGTGGTTCAGGATCTTCTCACGAAGAAATCCGTGAAGCAATCGGTTATGGTGTGGTAAAAATGAACATTGATACTGATACTCAATGGGCATATTGGGATGGAGTTCGTGGATTTGAAGCAAAGAATCATGACTATTTACAAGGTCAGATTGGAAATCCGGAAGGTGCTGAGAAACCAAATAAAAAGTTTTATGACCCGCGTGTTTGGTTACGCAAGGGTGAAGAATCACTAATTGCACGTCTACAGGTTGCATTTGGCGATTTAAATTCAATCAACAGCATTTAATATCTTTTAGATTTATAAATACTATTTGAATTTTCATAAAAAAGGCTGGCAATATAATTGTCAGCCTTTTTTATGAAACAATTTGTAGTGAATTACAAAATTACTTTTCCTATACGATTTCCAACCCTTACAATCAGCACACCATTTGCTGGAGCTGATATGCTGTTTATCCCTTCCTTAGTAAGTTTATGAAGTAATTTTTGACCAACAGAACTGTAAACATCAAGTGATTCACCTTCATTTGCAGAGAAATTTATCTTGCCATTATACACCGTAACATTTAATAAAGATAAAACAGGAATCACCGTTGTAGGTCCATTATTTTGACCAATTATTGAACGTGAAAGATCAAAAGCACCGGTACTAGCCATAGTTAAAGTTGCTGAATGATTAGTTCCTGTAATCGGCTTATAGGTAATTGTGACAGAGGTGTTTGGAACACTACCTCCAGTTTGGGTAACACTATACTGAGATAAACTAAACAAATTTGCATTTGGACCAGATAGTGAAAGCCCTAAATCAGTTGTCAGATTTACGGCACTTACATTAATTATTTGTGAAACTTGACTTCCGTCATTCGAAACCAATAGAGGAGTAGTGACGTCGGTAACGGTTAAAGTTGGCGCAGCTGTAACATTTAAAGTAAATGTTGCTAGGCTACTACAATAAGGGCTTACAGCTGCCTGATTTGCAGTAATAATTGTTGATCCGATTCCAGCAAGCGTAACTTCACCAGTATTAGTATTAACAGAAGCTACATTAGTTGCAGAACTTGAATAAGTAATTGCACCGGTGCTTAATGTGGTTGGAGTCTGGGTAAAATTTACATCTCCGATAATTTTAGAAATTGTTGGGCTGGAGAATGAGATATTTGAAGCTGTGCAGGTTGAATAAGTAATTTCAATAGCTTTTAAATAAAGAGCTTTGGAAGAGCTTTGTGTCCAGTTGATAACAATACTACCTACACCATAGCCTGTAAAATCGTATACTGCGCTGGTAGAAGTTAAAGTGGCAGTTGTTGCACCGCTCGTAGTAAATGCTGTTCCTCCTACAGTTATCCCAACAGTTCCAGCAATACTACTAGCTCCTGAAGTTGTAACTTTTATATCGGTTATAGTTCCTAAAATACCATTTGTAGTTAGTGTTAACGGATTTGCAGGACTACCGGAAGATCCAAATTGTTGTCCTTTAGAAGGTGTATTATTGGTATCATATCCGAAATAGCCAGTACCTGCTTTCCACGTTGCAGCTGCAGTCCATGTGAGTCCTGTTAAAGTTTGATCACCTACAGCCGTCCATGTAGAAGCCGAAATGGTGTGAGTGTAAGTGTCAGCCTGCAAATTAGCAGATAAAAATAAAATTGAGATTAAGATAATAAACAATTTTAATGATAGAAGTATTCTCATAATGAACTTATGTTTAAATAAATAATTGATTTTTAATGAAAATTTATAAGCTAAAAAAAGCATTTAATGGATTCCAAATTTGAAATGATAACAACAAAGATAGTATAAAAATTCAAAAAAACTTATATTCTTTATTTCGATAAACTATAATTGTCAATTTATTTGCAAAGTTTAAGGATATTATTATAATGTTATTACAAAACAAAAAAGTGGACTTAAAACCCAATTTCCTTCAAAGTTCCTGTTTATTTATTTTGCTATAATCAAGCAATTTAGGATGATTGAAGAAAATTCAAATGGAAATTATGAGTTGAATATACATTTTCAATGTAATTCATTAAGAAAATAGCAAATAAAACAGTTGATTTTGCAAAATAATAGCTATTTTTGCAAACTTTTTCGACAATATATTCATATCTAAGTCTTTCGGATTGCTCTAATCAACGCAATCTAACTTACTTAGATATAGAAATAATTACAAACTCTCAAAAATAATATCAAGAAAATGAAAAACAAATATATAGATCTGATTGAACAAAGTTTTGAATTTCCTAATGATGAGTTTAATGTTATTGAGAATGAACTGGAATGGTGTGGTATACCATTAATGGATATTATTAAGCAATACGGTACGCCACTACGTATCTCTTACCTTCCTAAGATTGCCGAAAACATTCAGAAAGCACGTCGAATGTTTAATGTGGCAATGGCAAAAGTAGATTATGACGGCGATTACAATTATTGCTATTGTACCAAGAGTTCACACTTTTCGTTTGTACTGGAAGAGGTACTAAAGCATGGTGTACATATTGAAACATCATCTGCATTCGATATCAATATATTAGAGTCATTGCACGAACAAGGATTAATTAAACCTGAAACATTTGTTGTATGTAACGGATTTAAACGTCCCCAATATGTTGAAAACATTCAAAACCTAATGCGTCTTGGTTTTACAAACGTCATACCTATATTGGACAATAAATTTGAACTCGACTTATTTCTAAAGGATTTTGACATCAAGTTCAACGTGGGTATCCGCATTGCTGCTGAAGAAGAACCGAAGTTTGACTTCTATACTTCCCGATTAGGTGTCAGATACAACGACATTATTCCATATTATATGAAGCACATTGCGAATAACCCACAGGTTGAATTAAAAATGCTTCATTTCTTTATCAACACGGGCGTGAAAGACACTGCTTATTACTGGAATGAACTAAATAAGGCAGTAAACCTCTATTGTGAATTAAAAAAGAAATGTCCGACACTAGACAGTTTGAACATTGGCGGCGGATTTCCTATTCAGACTCACTTAGACATGGTGTACGATTACGAATATATGGCTGAGGAGATCGTAGCACAGATTAAAACGATATGTACACAAAACGGAGTACCTGAGCCACATATATTTACCGAGTTTGGATCGTATACGGTTGGCGAAAGTGGCGCCATGCTTTACTCCATTGTGAACCAAAAGAAACAAAATGACCGGGAATTATGGAATATGATAGACAGTTCGTTTATGACAACCTTACCTGATACGTGGGCTATTAATCAACGATATGTTTTTTTGGCCTGCAATAACTGGGATTCGGAATATGAACGGGTGAACTTAGGTGGATTGACCTGTGATAGTGAAGATTTCTATAATGCTGAGGTGCATTCAAATGCTGTGTTTTTGCCTAAAATGCATGAAGACCGTGAGCAATATATAGGCTTTTTCCATACCGGAGCTTATCAGGAATCGTTAAGTGGATTCGGGGGTATACAGCATTGTCTGATTCCAGCACCAAAACTAGTTATTATTGACAAAGATGAAGATGGTGAATACTTTACTAAACTGTTTGCAAAAGAGCAAAGCTATAAATCGATGTTGAAGATTTTGGGATATTGATTTATATTGAACGTAAAGAAAGTTTATAAACAATTATAGATTAATACGTTTCTTACCAACGCCTTCATCAATATTTACTTTTTCGGGAACTGATAATAATACCGAAGGATCTGACAGAATTTTATTCAGGATACGCATAGAGGATGCATAGTAAAATCCATCACAAATGCGTTCGTCAAGTACGAATTTTAATTGAATACTTTTGTGCGATTTCATATCACCATTATGATCGATAGTGTGACGGCGGGATTTTTTTCCCATAGCTACAAACATGCTACAGGTACCAAATTCGTACAAATGATGATAGATTGACTCAACTCCAATTGAGCCAATATTTGTCAGGAAAATACTTGAATGCCACGGACTGGCTTTATTAATAAACTTGGGCATCAAACCCACCTTATCAAGATTTAGCAACATAAAAACCACAAAACGCAACAGAAATTCAGGTAAAATCCCCAGAATTTTAGAGATTGTATCCGATGAGTTTTGTTGACCTTGCTTCTGATTATTTTCTTGTTCGTGACGGGTTTTTCGAACAATATCCTGTAAGGTATCAGTGGGTAGAAAGTAGGGTTTTATAAGCGTCTCTTCGCCTTCGTCGGATAACGATCGTTTTACAGCAATAGAGAAATTGACATGATTACGTGAGAAAATCTTATTCCATATCACAAAACGATTCAAATGCGGACGCTGTGAAATAAGCCGAACCAACGATGCCATTATCACATGCATAACCGACAAATCGGGGATATCTTCTTTATGTACTTTGATAAAGGCTTCTATATGGTCAATATCAACTTTTTCCTCGAAGAAATTCTGTGCATCCATACGCGTACGTAGGAAATAAGGTATAACCGAGAAAACAGCATCTACTTTTTTTACGCGCCATCCATCATAACGGTCGCCAAAACTCCATCGAAAATATTTCAGTTGATTCAGTTCGTTCATATTATCAGATTTAAAATTAGTCCTGCCAAAGATACACTTTCTTTTCAAATATGAAACATATGCCTCTGGTTGGAGGGGATTCTCAAATTAAGCAGGAATTCAAACTTTATGTTTCAATACGTTTTTTTCCGACTCCATCGTCAATAATTACAGTTTCAGGAGGAAGCAATAGTGCGGAAGGATTGGCAAGGATCTTTTCAAGCAACCGTATAGCTGAAGCATAATAAAAACCATCGCAAATGCGTTCGTCAAGGACAAATTTCAACTCTATGGTCTTCATTGTTTTTATAGTTCCATCATTATTTACAACTTTCTTGCTACTTTTCTTTCCCATTGATGCAAAAGCGCTACATGTACCGAATTCGTATAGATGATGGTAGATGGATTCAATTCCTATGGACCCAAGATTAGTAAGGAAAACACTGGTATGAAAGGGGCTGGCTTCGAAAAACAATTTTGGCATCAAACCGATTCTGTCAAGTTGTTTTATAGAAAAAATAACCGAACGCAGTAAAAAATCGGGTAGATAACCCATGAATTTGGAAATGGCATCCGAAGAATTTTCCTGGCCTACCTGCTGATTATTCTGTAATTCCTGATTCGTTTTCCGAACAACATCCTGTAAGCTGTCGGTTGGCAAATAATATGGTTTGATAACTGTTTCCTCACCGTCAATAGTCATGGAACGCTTTATGGCAATGGAAAAACTAACATGATTTCGAGCGAAAATCTTATTCCAGACAATGAAACGGTTCAGATAGGGTCGTTGCGAGATAAGCCGTATCAGGGAGGCAATCACAACATCCATAATTGACAATCCGGGCATTTCTTTCTTATGTTCACGTACAAAGTTTTCGATGCTGTCAATAGGAATTTTTACGGCAAAGAACACTTCTGAGTCAGTTCGTTTTGGGAGAATAAACGGAACTACCGAAAAAAGAGCATCTACTTTTCTGACGCGCCATCCATCATAACGGTCACCAACACTCCAACCATAATATTTTAGTTTGTCTTCTTTATTCATGTATTATAAATTTTGAACTTCAAAGTTAGAAAAATTCCAGTATATACAAGTAATAAAGCCTTATTTTAGCATTAATTTCATTGATTTGTTTTCAATGATTTGATCGTTATCCAACATAAACCGAACAACTTCAATCACTTTCGATTCTTTGAACTTTGTTTTCTTAATCACGGAATTAACTGTTAACTCCCCGGATTTCAAAACTAGATGTATAGCTTGTCGAATCGTTTCAAACTCATTGGTTGATACCTGCAACTCCCTTTTTTTCAGGCAAATATCACATTTTCCACAAGAACTGGTTTCTTTTTCGCCAAAATATGCAAGCAAGATCTGGCTACGGCAAATATTCTCTTCCTGAGCATAATCTAACACGCTTTTCACCCTCGAAATATAGCGTTCACGTCGATCTTCGTAGGTTTCTTTGGTAAAAACAACTCTATTTGTAGCTTCCCGCTCACGCACAAAAGTGAGAAATGGTGTCTTTTTTCGGGGGATATATTGAATTATCCGGTCTTTGGCCAGACCAACTAGCTGTTCATAAATTTTGTCATGCGTCCATTCCAAGCGTTTAGCCAAGGTATCTTCATTAATCGAAGCCAAATCGGTAAATAGTCCGGTGTAGGAACGAAGTAGAATGTGCATTAGTTTTTCCTGTTCGGGCGAGTGTTTTTGCTTGTATAAATCATCTTTCCCAACCGTAAAAAGTACACGTGAAGAACTGTCCTGTTCGTCGGTAAGCTCAATGTATCCGGCTTGTTGAAGTATTTTCAGACAATTAAAACTTATCAAAATCGGCAATTTAAATTTGATGCAGAAATCGGCAATATCGAAAGCAAAAACAGCATCCAGTCCAGAGCCAACGCCAATCTGAAAATAATTTCCTAAGGCTTCGTACACTTTCACCACCATTTCCTTTCCGGGAAATGTGTCTGAAACACGTTTACGCATTTTTACCGCATCACCATTGTTGTAAAGCAAAACGGCATAGGCTTTTTTCTCATCACGCCCTGCCCTACCCGCTTCCTGAAAATATGCTTCCAGCGAATCGGGTAAATCCAAATGCACCACCGTGCGAACTTCGGCTTTATCAATGCCCATTCCAAAGGCATTGGTTGAAACAATTACCCGTGTTTCGTCCGATTTCCAACGGGCTTGTTTAGCATCTTTGGTTTCGTTTTTCAATCCGGCATGAAAATTTTCGGCGGAAATGCCGTTGAGATTCAAAAAATCGGCCACTTCTTTGGTTTTCTTCCTGTTACGGACATACACCACCGACGTTCCCGGAACACTATTCAATATTTTCAACAGATTTTCATCCTTATTCTCCACCGTTCGCACCACATACGCCAGATTGAAACGATGGAAACTTTTTTGAAACAGATTGGGTTCTTTAAACTGTAATTGAGTCTGAATATCGACTACCACTTCAGGTGTGGCGGTAGCGGTAAGTGCCAGTACAGGTACATCGGGCAGCAATTCTCTGATATCGGCAATGCGTAAGTAAGATGGTCGAAAATCATAACCCCACTGTGAAATACAATGCGATTCGTCAACGGCAATCATGCATACTTTCGTCTGTTTGATTTTCTCTATAAAAATGGGCGTTGCCAATCGTTCGGGCGAAACATACAGAAACTTGTAAGCTTCGAACACGGCATTATCGAGCGTCATCAAAATATCATTATGAGTCATACCCGAAAAAATGGCAGCTGCTGCAATTCCTCTTGTTTTCAGGTTCTCCACCTGATCCTTCATCAAAGCAATAAGTGGTGTAACCACTATGCAAAGCCCTTCCATAGCCATAGTGGGCACCTGAAAAGTCAACGACTTTCCACCACCGGTTGGCATTAACCCAAGTGTATCCTTACCCGCTGCGATGCTGCGGATAATATCAGCCTGAAGTGGACGAAACTCGTCGTAACCCCAGTATTGCTTGAGTATTTGAAGGTATTGTTGCATGTTGTTTAACCACTAAGGCACTAAGAACACAAACGTCACGTAATTTATGTAGTTTGAAAACAAAAATACGAATAAGAATTGGAATGAGTTATTGTAATTTAAAAGATATTGGCAATGTGTACCAAACCGCTACATTTTCTCCGTTTTGTTTGCCGGGAATGAATTTTGGAAGGAGTTTTATTACACGGACTGCTTCTTTATCGCAATCTGAGAATAATGAACGTATAACCTCCACTCTGTCAACTTGTCCGGTTTTTGAAACTACAAAGCGAACAATAACTCTACCTTGTATCCTGTTTTGTTGAGCATTAACAGGATATTTAATATTCCTACAAATAAAATTTAATAATCCTGTTTCGCCACCAGGAAACTGTGGCATTTGTTGAACAACCTGATATATTTTTTCATCATTTTCTTCAGTTGGTTTAATTTCAATAAGATCAGCCTCTCTCTTTTTAGTTTTTATCAAAATCACACCATATTTTGCATTTTCTCCATATTTTGCAACCAGATCAGCAACTTTATTTATTGAATCGGGTTTCATTACGCTTAGTGATTCAATGTTTTTTGCCTCAATGCTAGATAAATCAAAATCGGATGCTAAAATTTTGTCATCAAGAACTTTAACCGCTTTATTGATGTCCTGATTTGAAGAACTAGAAGTTTGAGCATTTACTGAAGTAGTAACTGTAATAAGCGATATTATCGCTATACAAAGCGTTTTTTTTGTTTTTGAAAATTGATTTTTCATTTTGGATTTCATTTAAGTATAAACGATTATTTTAACCCAACAAAAATACAAAAAATCATTAACAAACCAACTCTTGAAGAAAATTGTTTTATAAATTTAATGCACTAAATTACTTCTAGCAATAAAAATCGTATTTTTGCAGCAATTAATAACAACACGATTATGAAAAGAATATTTACATATGCTCTGTTAATGGCAGTATTATCCGGTATGTCGGCTACAATAAGTGCTCAAACCAATTATTACTTCTACGTTCAGTTGGCCAATAAAAACAATTCTCCCTATACACTTTCTAATCCCTCAACTTATCTGTCAGCACGTGCTATAGCTCGTCGTACATCTTTTAATGTAGCCGTTGATTCTACCGATTTGCCTGTAAATCCGGCCTATATTCAACAAATTGAAAATTTGGGTGTTCATGTGCATTGCACCAGTAAGTGGTTGAATGGTTTGACAGTAAAACTGACCGATTCAACTAAAATAAGTCAGGTGAGGGCTTTGACTTGTGTGAAATTTGTGCAATATACCGGTTTGTTGGTTGGAGCACCCTTAGCACCTCCAACGAAGCAAAATGCCAGGGAAACCCTGAATTATGGAATTGCTGCTGGGCAAATTACTCAGCTCAATGGAACTTTTCTTCATACCGAGGGTTTCAAAGGAAAAGGAATTCAGGTCGCGGTGATTGATGCCGGTTTTACGAATGTAAATATAAATTCCTGTTTTGATAGTTTGCGCTTACAAGGCAGATTACTCGGAACAAAAGATGTGATTAATCCGGCTTCGAATATTTATTCTGAAGATACGCACGGTGCAATGGTACTATCGACTATGACCGGAAATATGCCCGGACAATATCTGGGTACAGCACCGGATGCATCTTACTGGTTGATTCGGACAGAATATAGTCCGACCGAGTACAAAGTGGAAACCGATTTTTGGTGCTCAGGAATTGAATATGCCGATAGTGTAGGAGCCGATATAGCTACTTCGTCCCTGGGTTATTATACCTTCGATGATCCAGACATGAGTTTTACTTATGCCGATATGAACGGCAAAGTTTCACGTGCTAGTCGTGCTGCCACTATTGCTTCTAAAAAAGGGATGGTGGTATTAGTTGCAGCGGGAAATGAAGGTCAAAATGCATGGAAATATATCGGTTCTCCGGCCGATGCTGATGGAATTATTTCGGTTGGTGCAGTAACTTCGACAGGAGTTCCGAGTACATTTACTTCATTCGGTCCAAGTTACGACGGGCGTGTAAAACCCGAAATCTGTGCAACCGGAACTTCTTCAGCTTTAGTAAATACAGCAGGAACACCAACTTATGGTAACGGAACTTCTTTTGCTACGCCGATAATGGCTGGTATGATAGCTTGTTTGCTTCAAAAATACAAAACGCAAACTCAAAATCCAAGTGTTTGGAGTTTGCTGCAAACTATTTTCAGAACCGGTAGTATATACAATAATCCTACAGCTCAAATAGGTTACGGAATTCCTGATTTTAAGGTTGCAGAACAAAATCTGACTACTTTTGATTCGGTTCAGCAATTGCAGAAAAATAGTTTTGTTTTAGCTGAAAATACCATTTTTAAAACATTGACAATTCGATTTTTGGGCGGAAATACACCTATTCAGGCAACTATTCAAATTTATTCCATTACCGGAAAACAAATCGTCAACCAGGCAATTACTGATTCCTACACCGTAATTAAAACCTCCAATTTCCCGACTGGAATTTATGCGGTTTGTGTGACTGAAAATGGAAAAACTGAAACAAGAAAAATTGTGATTAGTTTATAGTCGGCAGTAAGCAGTAAAAAAACAGGTAGTAGTGGTAAGAAAACCACTCAAAAGCTGAAACTTTTCAAACTAAATCAATGAATTCCATCTCCCTTTCCGAACTTACTACTCAAATTCAGGAAACCATCCGGTCGAATTTTGATTCATCAGTCTGGATTCGTGCCGAAATTAGTGAGTTGCGCGAAAATCCGGGCGGTCATTGTTATCTGGAGCTGATTGAAAAAGACAGCACATCGGATATCTTGTTGGCCAAAACGAAAGTAACCATTTGGGCTTCGACTTATCGTATGTTGAAACCCTATTTTGAAAGCAGTACCGGCCAATCACTGCGTTCGGGGTTGAATGTTTTGGTAGCAGTTTCGGTTGAATTTCATGGTTTGTATGGTTTTAGTCTGAATATACGTGACATTGACCCGACTTTTACTATTGGCGAAATGGCTGCACGACGCTTGCAGATCATTCGTCAGTTGGAAGCAGATGGCATTGTGGAAATGAATAAACAACTTGATTTTCCGGTTCTTCCGCAACGCTTGGCAATCATTTCTTCAGCTACAGCGGCCGGTTACGGTGATTTCTGCGACCAACTTGCCAATGATTCTTCCAAATTTGCTTTTCATAAAAAACTTTTTTCGGCCATTATGCAGGGCGATCAGGCCGATAAATCAATTATTGCAGCATTAGAGAAAATATATTCAACCCTGGATTTGTTCGATGTGGTGGTAATCATTCGTGGTGGAGGAGCTATAACTGATTTAGCCTGTTTCGATTCTTACGAACTGGCACTGAATTGCGCCCAGTTTCCATTGCCCATTATTTCTGGAATTGGTCATCAGCGGGATATTTCAATTCTGGATATGGTGGCTTATACCAGTGTAAAAACGCCTACTGCAGCTGCTGAATTTCTAATCTCAACAATGCAGGAAGCCGAAAATCATGTCGTGAATTTAGCTGCTGATATTCAGGATATAATCCGAACCTACATTGAAGATGAAGTTCGGTTCTTTGATCAAACAAAATTACGGATTCGACAGATTTTACAAAGTTGGGTTGTTCAGAAAAGTTATGTTCTTGAACGTCAGAAAAGCCGGTTGAAATCTACGGTTCGAATGCAACTATTAAAGCAATCTAGCTTGTTAGCATTGCTTGAAAAGAACATTGAAACACATTCTCCAACCTTTTTACTAAAGCATGGTTATACCATTACAACCCTGAACGGTAAACGAATTACTTCTAGCAAACAAGTGAAAATGGGTGATAAAATTCACACATTTGTGGCGGATGGGGAATTTGGAAGTGAAGTAACATAAATCCCTTTAGGGTTTAGTGGCTAATTTATCAAAGTCTTTCCAAAAATTCGGGTATGATTTACTTACCACTTTGGGTTCTTCAATAACAATAGGTATTTTAAGTGCTGCAGGAGCAAATGCCATAGCCATGCGGTGGTCATCGTACGTGGCGATGCAGATTCCTTGGGCTGCTTCACATCGCTCTCCAGCCCATTCGAGTTCTCCTTCTGTTGGTTCAAATATTACGTAACCCAATTTTGCTAATTCGTTTATTAATGCAGCAATACGGTTGGTTTCTTTAATTTTCAGACTTTGCAGCCCTTTGAAATGAAATGGGATATTTTTCAGACAGCAAGTGACCGCAAAAGTCTGAGCCAAATCGGGTTGATCCACAAAATCATATTCAAATTTCGAAACGTAATTGTCGGAAGTTGTAAGTAAAACTCCATCCGGTTGATAATCTGTATTTACACCAAGTTGCTCGAAAAGTTCGGCCACTTTGCTGTCGCCCTGAGAACTATTGGCATTCAAAGCTTGCAAAAATAGCTGACCTTTTCCGGAAACTGAAAGAATTTCGTACCAATACGAAGCTGCCGACCAGTCTGATTCGACCTTGTATTGAATCGGCTTGTACAATTGCGGTTTAATATCAATCTCATTGTTTTCGAAAGTAACATCCACACCGTATTCTTTCATCATGCTCATGGTCATGCGGATATACGGAACGGAAATTACATTGCCTTCCAATTTAATTTTTAATCCGTTTTGCATATACGGTGCAATCATCATCATTGCCGAAATATACTGACTGCTAACACCGCCATTCAACGAAATTTCGCCGCCCATCAATGCACTTCCAAAAATGCGAAGCGGCGGAAAACCTTCTTTTTCCACATATTCAATCCGTGCTCCGAGGCTTGTTAAGGCATCAACCAACAATTTAATCGGACGGTTTTTCATACGTTCGCTGCCCGTAATTACCCATTCACCCACTGTTTTTGAAAGAAAAGCCGTCAGAAAGCGCATGGCTGTACCGGCGGCACCAATATCAAAAGTAGTATCATTAGAATCTAACGCTTTCACCGTTACCAGCGTATCGTCACAATCCGACAGATTTTGAATGTCAAATGGACTGTATGCCAGTGCATTCAGAATCAAAGCGCGGTTGCTGATACTTTTAGATGCTGGAAGATTAATCAGTAGATTAATTTCGGTTGATTGAATATTTAGAGATTTGGTTGTCATCTTTGATTTCTAAACATGTGAATGGGGAAAAACAATGCAAAAGTACATTTTTTTTTACAGTTAAGAATAACTAACAATACTTTTAAAGCAGTTTGACTCTCAAAAAAAGTATATCTTTGTCCTGAAATTAAAGTTTTTGATGATATGAAGAAAACCCTTCTTTTTATTCTGTTGTTGATTTGTTCTTTTGGCATATCAACAGCACAATCCCTTGAAGAAGTCCTTCCAGGACAAGTTGGGCTTGATGCTGCTAAACTAAAAAATGCTGATAGCATCATTTTGGCAGCCATTAACAAAAAAGAAATACCGGGTGCAGTACTGGCAGTAGTTCGTCATGGAAAAATGGCTTATCTGAAAGCCTATGGCAATAAGCAGATTTATCCAAGCATTGTGCCAATGGATGTGAATACGGTTTTTGATATGGCATCCTGTACCAAAGCTATGGCCACAGCCATTTCGGCTATGATATTATATGAACGGGATTCACTTCGGCTGCAGGACGATGTAAATATGTATATTCCGGGCTTTGTGTATATGATTCAACCTAACCGAAAGGCTAATATTCGAATCGTCAATTTATTGACACACACTTCAGGTTTACCCTCTTATGCTCCTGAAACTCTCATAAAAAAGAGATATGGCACTTCAAATCCCACCGGATTTATGCATTATATCGATTCGTGTAAACGCGATTTTGAGCCGGGAAAGAGCATGGAATACAGCTGTTTGAACTTTATTACTTTACAACACGTCATTGAAAAAATCAGTAGAAAGAGCCTGAGAGATTTTGCCAAAGAAAATATCTTCGATGTGCTTGGCATGGCTCATACCGATTTTAATCCGAGTGGTGAGTTGATGGCAAACTGTGCACCAACTTCCATGCTTAAAAATGGGAATGTGTTGCGTGGAATTGTTCACGACCCGCTTGCACGTCAGTTTAATTGCGGAATTTCGGGAAATGCGGGATTGTTTTCGAATGCCAATGACATTGCCATACTCGCAGCTGCGTTACAAAACGGAGGTGAATGGAATGATCATCGAATCCTTCATCCTATGACTGTAAAGGAAATGCGTACTGTACCCGATTCACTCAAAGCTTTTGGTCGTACACTCGGTTGGGATATGTCATCACATTATTCAAGTTGTAAAGGTGATTCCTTAAGCGCAAATACCTATTGTCATACCGGCTACACGGGAACTTCTATCGTAATTGATCCGGACAATGACATCTCCATTATTCTGCTAACCAACCGCGTACATCCTTACGATAAAGGCAGTGTTGTAAAGTTGCGATCAATGGTTTCCAATGCCGTTGCTGCATCAATGAATAAAGAAAAAATTGATTTGGGTAAGAAGTAAAAAAACTTTTCCTCAATAGTTAAGGAAAAGCTTTTTTATCAAAATTTATTTCAACCGATTCTTAAACTGCCAATTCATAAATCTTCCGAATATCTCCTTCTGTCAGTTTTACAAAACTTCCCTGCGTTCTGTTACCTAAGCCCATTGTTTTTACAAGTATTGGAATATCTTCAGCTTTTGCACCTAGTTGTGAGAATCGGATTGGCATACCGATAGAAGTCATAAACTGTTCGTACCGTTCAATGCCCTGCAAAGCCGTTTTTTCAGGATGTTGAAAATTCATTTCACAACCCCAAACACGCACGGCAAACTGTGCAAACCGCATGATATCGTGATTCATTACATATTTCATCCAGGCAGGAAACATAACAGCCAAACCAGCTCCGTGTGCTACGTCGTATAATCCGGAAAGTTCGTGTTCCATTTGATGGCTTGACCAGTCGCTGTCACGACCAACTCCGCACGTATCGTTATGCGCAACCATACCAGCCCACATAAGGTTGGCACGTGCTTCATAATCATTCGGATTGGCGAGTGCTTTGGGTGTTTCTTTTATTACGGTCAGCAAAATGGCTTCACTCAGACGGTCGGTAATTTCCACGTCTTTCGTATTAGTAAAATAACGTTCCATTACATGTGCCATCATATCGGTACTGCCGCAGGCTGTTTGATAAGCAGGCAATGAGCAGGTAAGTTCAGGATTAAGAATAGAAAAAACCGGACGCATAAAATCACCACCGTAAGCACGTTTCAACATGCCGTTCTCGTGAGTGATCACCGAACCGCTTGAGCCTTCACTTCCTGCTGCAGAGATAGTCAGAATGGTTGCTACCGCTAATGCATTTTTAGCCTGATGTTTTCCTTCATAAAAATCCCAAAAATCACCATCGTACAACGCTCCAACTGCAATGGCTTTGGCCGAATCAATCGCACTTCCGCCACCAACTGCCAAAATGAAATCAATTTTCTCTCTTTTGCAGATTTCTATTCCGGTATAAACCAATCCGCTACGTGGGTTTGGAACTACGCCACCTAATTCAGTGAAATAGATGTTTTCGGCCAATAAAGAAGCCTTTACCCGATCGAGTAAGCCGCTTTTTTGCACTGAACCACTTCCAAAATGGATTAATACGCGTGTTCCGGCAAAACGTTTTACGAATTTTCCGGCTTCGTTTTCACGCTCTTTCCCAAAAACAAAATAGGTGGGACTATAGAAATTAAAATTATTCATTATTCTTTTAAATATCCTTTAATCAATTAAATTTACCGTCAAATTTCACGTTCATATCGTTCACAAACTGGCGGATGCGTTGTTCATCTTCGAGTTTACAGATAAGCAATACGTTGTTCGATTCAGCCACAATATAGCCTTTCAAATCACTAATAACAGCCAGTTTTTCCGAAGGTAGTACCACGATATTGTTTTCACTTTCGTAGAATGCCGTTTTGCATTTCAGCGTCACATTTTCGTGCTCATCTTTCGACGACATTTCATACAACGAACCCCAGGTGCCAAGGTCCGTCCAACCAAAATCGGAGCACAAAACGTGTACATTAGACGCTTTTTCCATCAACCCATAGTCGATAGAAATATTGGGGCAGGATGGATACATTTGGTCAATAAATTCCTGTTCTTTATCCGTGTTGAAAAACTCTTTACCGGCATTAAATTTGGAAGAAACTTCGGGCAATAATTTATCAAAAGCCTGTACAATAGTCTGAAGATTCCAGAGGAAAATACCGGAGTTCCAATAAAATTCACCTGTTTCGTAAAAAATTTGCGCTAAGTCGGCATTTGGTTTTTCGGTAAATGTTTTCACACGTCGCAGGTTGGTTTCACCTTCGTCAATTTGAATATAACCATAACCGGTTTCGGGGCGACTCGGCTTGATTCCCAAGGTTAGCAGACAGTCATTTTTTTCAATAAATTCAAAACCGGTACGAATAGTATCCAGGAAATCGGCTTCTTTCATAATCAGATGATCGGAAGGAGCAACGATGATATTTGCTTTATCGGTGATGGCCTTAATGCGGTTAACAGCATAAGCAATGCAGGGAGCGGTGTTTCGTCGGTTTGGCTCGAGTAACACCTGATTGGCATTAATCTCCGGTAATTGTTCCAGTATTAACTCTTTGTAAATCACGTTGGAAACTATGAGTATATTTTCAGCAGGCACCAAATGCCTAACCCGGTCAAAAGTCATTTGCAAAAGTGATCGTCCGGTTCCAAAAAAATCAAGAAACTGTTTGGGACGGTCGTTACGACTGAAAGGCCAAAAACGGCTACCAACGCCACCGGCCATAATGATACAATAGTTATTTTGCATTGCTTTAAAAGTTTAGAGTTTGTAAAACCGTTTGTACTAAAAATCGTACTAAGATACATCGTTTTTTTGGAGAAACCAAATACAAAAGTACAAAAAAAAAGAATCAGCTTCCATAACAAGTACCATTCAGTTAGTTAACTTTAATAAAACATTGTCTAAAAAATATCAGGCACTGAAATGTAGAAGTAAAGTTAATCCGACATCGGATAATGATCCGGCAAAGTAAAGTAAAAACCGTTGCAGAATTTGCAGCGGTTTTTTATGCGAAATGAGAATGACAAATCCGCGCCAGGCAAGTGTCTGTTATCTTATTTTGAAAACCGGTAATTCAAACTAAATCCAATACCAAATGGGAAATATGGATATTCATAGTTATAATCTGAATACCCTCTAACCTGATCAGAATAATGGTCGTTAGTACTGATTATTTTTTTCATATAACAATAACTTGGTTTGATATTAAACATTAGTCTTTCACCACCCAGTTTAATTGAAATAGCCGGTTCTATAAAAGCACCTAATTCATTATATTTTTGTTCAACTCTTTGACCAATATGAGTATAAACATCCTGAACAGACAAATGAGAGTTAATTAATCCCAGTTTTAATCCAAAAGCATATTCGAAAAATTTATGTTTAATACCCCGGCGTCCTATATTTCCCTGCACATAATAAATTTGATAATCTCCTAATAAAGTACCCGAATGATAATGATCATAATCGTAATCAGTGGAATATCCGGTGCCAATTCCTACATATAATTCTTTTGTCCAGTTATTTGTGGGATTATATTTATACAATCCAACAGCACCGTTTATCAAATATTGGAATAAAGGCTTGGAATAATATGCTGCTCCAGGCATTAAATTACCGGAAAGCTGAACCGCAATTTTATCCGTCAACCCATAGCTGACTGTTCCATTAATAGCAGGGAATAAAGAGATTCCACCATCCACTCTTAATTCTTTTTTCTCTTTTATTAGGGGTATATCAGTTGTTTGAGGATAATAAATTGCACAGCCATTGAAAAGAAGCACTGAAATAAATATCAGTATAATTAGTTTGTTGAGATTCATAACCGAATATTTTAATTTAGAGGTATTTAAGACATTTTATTTCTCTCGTTGCCTCACAAATTCAATCGTGTAGCATATATTATTCATTTTGGTTTTTATTAATAATTGCGTATTCAAAAATATTCGTAGAAGCTTGTACTTACTATCTTATTTTGAAAACCGGTAATTCAAACTCAATCCAATACCATAAGGAGAATATGGATATTCATAGTCTTTGTTAATCCCATATAGATCACCAACATTGTTGTTGGTTTTAATAATTGTTCTCATATAACAAAAGCTTGGTTTTATATTAAACATTAGCCTTTCTCCACCGAACTTAATTGAAATAACCGGTTCTATAAATGCTCCTAGTTCATTATATTTTTGACCGGTTATTTTACTTGTAAAGGTATAAACATCCTCAACATAAAAATGAGAGTTGATTAATCCCAGTTTTAATCCAAAAGCATACTCTAAAAATTTATGTTTAATACCCCGGCGTCCTATATTACCCTGCACATAATAAATTTGATAATTTCCTAATAAAGACCCAGAATGATAATTATCATAGTCATGATAAGTGGAAAACCCGTTTCCAATTCCTACATATAATTCTTTAGTCCAGTTATTTCTTGGGTTATATTTATATAATCCTATTGCACCAGCAATCAGATACTGGAATAAACCTTGAGAATAATAAGCGTAACCTGGTGTCGTATTTCCGGAAATCTGCACTGCGATTTTATCAGTCAATCCATAACTAGCTGTTCCATTAATTGAAGGGAGTAAAGATGTTCCTCCATTAATATAGAATAACGAGATTCCACCATCCATTCTTAATTCATTTTTCTCTTTTATTAGTGGGATATCTGTTGTTTGAGGATAGTAAATTGCGCAGCCATTAAAAAGTAATACTGAAACAAATATCAGTATAATTAGTCTGTTGAGATTCATAACCGAATATTTTAATTTAGAGGTATTTAAGACAACTGAAATCTCAAAGTGAGCAGGAGCTCCCACACTCTATATTATTTGCAAATATAATTATTTTTCTTAAAATATCAGTAATATTTCATTTTAATGTTTAGAATATTAAAAGAAAAACATTAAGCTACAGTAACCAGGTTAAATCTTAATATTTCTCAATTTGTCGCTTGTTTGCTTGGCAAACACACAAAATACTTCAAAATCAATACAATTAAAGTTTTTTTTAGCAAGGGCTTGCATTTCAGTCATAAATAAGTTGTAAATTTGCATTCCGAATAAAGTTCGACCCGATAAATTTTCATCCTTAATAAAACAAAAAACAATCCTAAATGAAGAAAATAATCTTTGCTCTTCTCTTTCTGTTAAGCTTTGCACCACTAAAATCGTGGGCGCAACTAAAGAATAATATCATTGACGAAGTAATTTGGGTGATTGGTGATGAATCCATTCTGCGTTCGGAAGTGGAAGAACAAAAACTCCGCGCTCAATATGATGGAACCCCTGTGCAAGGTGATCCCTATTGCGTTATCCCGGAACAAATTGCCATTCAGAAACTGTTTCTGCACCAGGCTGTATTGGATAGTGTGGTGGTGAGCGAATCGTCGGTAATGAATCAGGTGGAAAACCGTTTGAATTATTTCATTGCTCAAATTGGGTCGAAAGAAAAAATGGAAGAATACTTTCATAAAAACACTTCAGACTTACGCGAAGAACTGCGTGATATGATTCGTAATCAACAAATTATTAACCAGATGCAACAAAAACTGGTGGGTGACATTAAATCCACACCGGCTGATGTGCGTAGGTCCTATAGTGATCAAGCCGTCGACAGTATTCCAACGGTTCCGGCTGAAGTAGAACTTCAAATTATCAGTTTTGAACCAGCGGTTCAAATTGAGGAAATAAACCGTATTAAGGAAAAACTGCGTGACTATACCGAACGTGTGAACAGTGGTGGTACCGATTTCTCAGTTCTTGCCCGCCTTTATTCCGAAGACACTGAAAGCGCTAAACGGGGTGGTGAATTGGGCTTTATGGGTCGTGGTCAACTGGTTCCTGAATTTTCACAGGTTGCCTTCAACCTTACTGATACCAAAAAAGTTTCCCGTATAGTGCAAACCGAATTTGGATTCCATATTATTCAGTTGATCGAAAAACGGGGTGACCGCATTAACTGCCGCCACATTTTACTAAAACCTCAGGTTTCACTTGCCGAAAAGGAAAAAGGAATACATAATCTTGATTCAGTTACGAATCAAATACGCCAGAACAAAATCAGCTTCGAGCAAGGTGTTTTGGCTTATTCACAGGACAAAAATACGGCTATGAATGCTGGTTTAATGTTGAACGATAAAAGTAATACCTCTAAATTTGAATACCAGGATTTACCACCCGAAGTGGCGAAAGTAGTCTACAATATGAATGTGGGTGAGATTTCGAAACCCTTCAGCATGATAAACAAATCGTCGAATAAAGAAGTGGTAGCTGTGGTGAAACTGAAATCAAAAATCGAAAATCATAAAGCCAACCTGACTGACGATTACCAAATGTTGAAAACATACTACGAAGGTAAGAAGAAACAGGAATTTCTGAATACCTGGATTATCAAGAAACAGAAGGAAACCTATATCAGTATCGATCCGGCCTGGCAAAATTGCACATTCCAATATCCGGGATGGATTAAGAAATAAAGTTGACAGTTAGCAGTCGACAGTTGTTAGTTAACAGTTGATAAATGCTTAAAGTGAATCAAATTTATCAATTAGAGAACTCATTGAAATCTATACTACATAATAGCATATTGAAGCACAGGCACATCGTATTATTCGCTGTGCTGTGTTTGTTTATTGCCTTGAGTCAGGCACAGATTCATCCCCGGCAATTAAGGAATCAGGTGCTTCAAAGCATGAATCCTCCTAAACCGCAAATAAAGCCAACAAAATCAAGACCAGCGTCTCAGAAAATCAATGCTATTCAGTATAAATTGACGCCAGCTCCTTCTGCTATCGGGGCTAAAGGTGTGACGCTGGTTTATCTCGAAAATTGCGACCAATTATCATTTGATAAAATTCAGAGCCCCGATATGCAATTGCTAAAAGGAAATGTTCGTTTTCGCCACGATAATGCCCGACTTTATTGCGATAGCGCCTACTTTTTCGAAAAAGCAAATTCATTTAATGCCTATGGTCACGTACGAATTGTTCAGGGCGATACAATTTTTATCTTTGGCGATATTCTGTATTACAACGGGAACACTAAGTTGGCACGCTTACGTCATCGGGTGAGAATGGAAAACCGTAAAACCACACTTACTACCGACAGTCTGAATTACGATCGAATAACAAATCAAGCCTATTACTACACCGGCGGAAAAATTTCGGATGAAACAAACGACCTAACTTCCATTTGGGGCCAGTATTCCACCAAAACCAATGAATCCTTGTTCAAAACCAAGGTTCACATGAACAACAAAAACTACACTTTGGATGCTGATTCATTGCGTTATAATTCTAAAACTAAAATAGCCAGGTTGATTAGTATGACGCATATTTTGTACAACAACGAAACGGATATTTACAGTGATAAAGGCTGGTATAATACCGCAACCGAGCAGTCCATGCTGCTTAACCGATCAAAAGTGAAACATAAAGATGGAAAAACGCTCATTGGCGATACCATTTTTTACGATAAAAAACTGAAATATGGCGAAGGATTTACGAATGTGATTATGAATGATACAGTTCAGAAAACAACGCTTTACGGAAATTATTGCTACTACAACGAAAATGATAAAAACGGGCTGGCAACGGACTCAGCCTTATTAGTCGACTGGTCGAGCAAAGACAGCATGTTTGTTCACGCCGACACCCTTCATACGTCGAAAGATTCCATTTACAATGTGGCGCGTGGCTATTATCATGTGCGTATTTACCGGAACGATGTTCAGGGTTTATGTGATTCGCTGGCTTATTCGGCACGTGACTCGGTGATGAATATGTTCGGAACTCCCGTTTTGTGGTCAGATAATAATCAACTTTCAGGTGAGTATATTCAGGCTTACACCAAAAACAAAAAAGTGAATAAAATTCATATCCAAAAAGTTGCTGTTGCCATTCAGCACGAGGATTCGATTTATTATAATCAGCTTTCGGGGAAGGAAATCATCGCTTATGTAGATAGTGGACAACTCCGCAAAGTGAATGTGAACGGGAACGCCGAGACCATTTATTTCCCTCGTGACGATAAAGATTCAACTTTACTCGGACTGAATAAAACGCAGAGTAGTTTTGTCGTTATGTACTTTAAAAACAAAAGAATCAACAAAGCAATTCTAACCTCTGCAACCAATGGAACAATGTTCCCACTGGACAACCTGACCGAAAAATTGCTCCATCTCAATACCTTTTTCTGGATTGAAAATGAGCGTCCGCAAAATAAAAGTGATGTGTTCAAGGCTTACCCCAAAATTGAACGTCCCAAAGGGGGTGGAATTGATAGTTTAGGTTCATCCGACACTGATAATAGTTCTCAACCCGCATCTGGTAGTTCTGAGAATCAAAAGAACATAACAAATTCAAGCAACAATTCACCGGCTATAAATTCACGTACTCAGCTCAAATAAGGTTCTTAAAATACAGGGAATTAAACTTTCCAGCAACGAAAAATGCTAAAAATAACCTTTCCCATCTGAAAGTTGAGTATATTTGTATCGTAAATTCACTGAGGATTAATCGTTTATTGTAGCGAAAATGAAAATTCTAATCTGGATAGGATTTTGTCAGAGTTTGTTTGCTGCCATACTCATGTTTACTAAAAAGGAAAGTTCCGTTTCCGATAAAATTCTGTCGGGTTGGCTTATCCTTTTATCTGTCGATTTTCTGAGTTGCGGACTCAATTACGAAATCTTTAGTAAGCCACTTCTTTCCAGTTCATTTCTCCTGTTCAATCCGGCTTTATATTTATATATCAAATCACTAACCCGTCCTAAATTTACTCTGAAATGGATTCAAGTGCTACATTTACTCCCCTTTATTGCTTTCGAAATTTATGCCTATATCATCAAACAATCTTTTTCGCTTGACACATTTTTCTTTAAAGACGAAAATTATATTTTCAGACTGATTTTCGGTGCAGCTACTCTTGTTTCCTGGCTGGTTTATAATCCTTTAAGTTTGATTTTGGTACATAAACACCGGATGCATTTGCGCAACGAACTTTCCAATATCGAAAAAAATGAAAATCTGGGTTGGGTGTTGGCAGTTGCTATCTTTTATGTCGTTTATTGCATACTGGCTTTTTTGATTACGGTCATAGTGTTCTACTCAAATTTAAATCCACTTACTCCGCACATCTATAATTATATAACGCTTCTGGTTTTGATTTACGTCATGAGTTTCTATGGTTTAGGTCAAAAGGTCGTTTCCAAACAACTGCTTACCGATGATCCGATTATTCATTATAAAAATTCAACCTTGAGTACTGAAACCAAAGCAAAAATCAAACAAAAGATAATCACTTTTTTCGAAAAAGAGAAAGCCTATCTCAATCCGGATTTAAGCATGGATGTACTTTCAGAATCGCTTAAAATACCAAAATACCAGCTTACCGAAGTGCTGAATATTGAAATTGGAAAGAGTTTTTTTCAATTCGTCAACTTCTATCGGGTAGAAGCTGTAAAAAAAATGTTGACTGACCCAACCAATAAATACTCCATCGAAGCCATTGGTTACGATTGTGGATTTTCAAGTAAATCATCATTCTACACGGTTTTTAAAAGCATGACCGCCGAAACACCCGTTGCTTTCCGCAATTCCATTTCCAACTAAATCTTATTCAAGAACTGTTCATTAGTTTGACTTTCAAAAGTTGAACCGAAACTTGTTGTCCGTATTTTAAAACACGGACTTAATTTCATGACTTTAGCTGTAAACTTGTGGCATAAATAGAATCAGACATGAAATATTCATGCATAATGTGCAGCACAGAGTTTAAAGATCAAAAAGTTACTGATACCCAAAACCATTTTTAGTACATTAATTGGCACATTAGCATATTTTCAAATTAGCACATTGTATCATGAAAACAAAAATGAATGTTCTTCTGACAGGAGCTTCCGGCACCATCGGTACAGAAATTATGCGGCAATTGGCACAGTTGGATACTATCAGGCTTACAATCTTTGACATTCAAAATGCACGGACAAAAAAGCTTTTTGCACGCTATGAAAACAAAGTAGATATCATCTGGGGTGACATATCCAATATCGATGACTTGAAGTATTTCCCAAGAAATCTGGATGCGGTTATTCATCTGGCAGCCATTATTCCGCCTCTGGCTGACGAAAATCCGGAACTGGCAAGAAAAGTAAACGTAGTTGGAACACAGAATATTATTCAACAGTTGGAGAAAACATCACCCAACGCATTCCTGCTTTACAGTTCCTCCATTGCAGTGTATGGTGATCATGTTCAAAATCCCTTCATATCGGTGCAAGAACCACTCAATGCAGGAAAAGACGACACTTATGCACAGTCCAAAATTGAATCCGAAAAGTTAATTCAGCATTCCAACCTGGATTGGTCTGTTTTCAGACTGACAGCCATCATGAAAAACCATAAGATTTCAAAGTTGATGTTTCACATGCCTCTATCGACCATTATGGAAATTTGTACGCCTCCCGATACTGCCAGGGCATTTATAACGGCAATCAGACATAGGAATGAATTATCAGGCAAGATTTTCAATCTGGGTGGTGGCAGGTCCTGCTATATAACTTATCGTGAGTTTTTGAACCGGTCGTTTCAGATTTACGGTTTGGGAAAAGCTGATTTTCCTGAACATGCCTTTGCTGATCGGAATTTTCATTGTGGTATGTATGTGGATGGTGACGAACTGGAAAAAATTCTTCATTTCAGAAACGATACAATCGACACCTATTTTGATGACCAGAAACGTTCTGTAAATCCTATTGTCAGGTTTCTCAGTTCCGGTCTCCGTTTCTTTATAAAAAAAGGGCTTCTTTGGCAATCGGAACCACTCAAAGCCTTTAGAACAAATAATGAAAGTCAAATGAGTCGATTCTTCTTTCCTCTAAAAAATCCGGCAACAATAGTAAGCTCATAAAATTAAAGCAATTATCATCATGTTTTTGAAAAAGTTTCTGATATTGACTATTCTGTGTTTATCTGCCCATCAAATTATTCCGGCACAGATACTGGATGTTCATATTCAGGATATCAGCCATTCGAAAGGTCAAATGTGTATTGCTGTTTTTACGGATGAAGCCGGATTCAAAGCTGAAATAACTTTTTGGGAAACGAAATGTCCGAAAACCCTGGTTGTCAATGGGAGTTTCGATTTGAAAATTCCATTGAAACCAGGAAAATACGGTGTTTCTGTGCTGGACGACAAAAACTGTAACGGCAAAATGGAATATAATATTTTTGGAATTCCCCGCGAAGGATTCGGCTTCTCAAACTATTACCAGCGAGGCTTATACAAACCAACCTTCGAGAATTTCAGTTTCTTTCTTGAAAAAAATGAAACAAAACAGATTTTGGTTAAGATGAAGTATTTTTAAGCAGTTGAATTCTCTCAAAACATCTTTCTCTTAAACCAAAACGCCACGTTTACCAAGGCTATCATTACCGGAACTTCCACCAAAGGACCTATTACAGCTGTAAAAGCTTCACCTGAATTGATACCAAAAACTGCAATTGCCACTGCAATAGCTAATTCAAAATTGTTACTGGCAGCCGTGAATGATAATGTAGTGGATTGCTCGTAAGTCGCACCGGCTTTTTTACTCATAAAAAACGATCCTACAAACATAATCACAAAATAGATAAGCAGTGGTACGGCAATCAACACTACATCCATAGGTATTTTTATAATGTATTCGCCTTTCAGAGAAAACATAACCAAAATGGTGAAAAGCAGCGCAATAAGTGTTAGCGGTGATATTTTGGGAATGAATTTGGTATGATACCATTGTTTGCTTTTCACCCGAATAAGAATAAATCGTGTCAGAAAACCCGCAATAAATGGAATTCCAAGATAAATAAATACGCTTTGAGCAATTTGTCCAATGGTGATTTTCGAAACTGCATCGCTTGTGGGAATGCCAAACCAGGCCGGAGCAATGGCAATAAAAAACCAGGCATACACTGAAAAGAACAATACCTGAAAAATACTATTAAAGGCTACCAATCCGGCTGCATATTGTGTATCGCCTTTCGCCAAATCGTTCCATACGATCACCATAGCAATACAACGTGCTAGTCCAATCATTATAATTCCATATACATACGGCAAATTAGCATTGTTCTCGCCCGGAAAGAATTTGAACATTAAAATGGCCAATGTAAACATCAATACCGGTCCTACAATCCAGTTTTGAACCAATGACAAAGTCAGAATTCTGGTATTACGAAATACTTCACCCAACTCTTCGTATTTAACTTTTGCCAGTGGCGGATACATCATAACGATTAGTCCTATAGCAATAGGAATATTGGTTGTTCCTGAGGACATGCTGTTCCAAAATTCGGCAACGGAAGGGAACAGCCAGCCGGAAAATACACCAATAAACATGGCCAGTAATATCCATAGCGTAAGAAAGCGATCGAGAAAAGACAAATTTAAAGATGTGCTGATTTGAGGATTTGAAGATGAACTCATGATTAAGAGAATTTGAAGATTTGAAAATAAATTAATTTGAAAATGATTAATTGGTTGATTTTGTTGAGCTAATTATTTTTGAAATAATATTTAAGATAGAATTGATTTCCAAATCTTGAAATCAATACTTCTTCAAATTATCAAATCACTTTTCCGCGGATACCGTTATACTAAATATCCCAATCTCTTTGTTTTTGAATTGTTGAATTTCTTTCTCAGTCAGATATTCCTTCAGTATTTCAACCGGTAATTCAATTTCCTTTTGTTTATGAATTTCGATGGAATTAAAACCTTGTTTTTCAATAATTCCAAGATATTCATTAATATCAATAGCTCCCGAAACACAACCGGCATACATTTCAGCATCTTTCTGAAGTTTTTCAGGCAGTTCACCTTTAATTACCACGTCCGATACACAAAAGTGTCCGTTTGGCTTCAATACACGATATATTTCAGAAAATGCTTTGGTCTTGTCAGGCACCAGATTCAATACACAATTTGACACAATTACATCAAAGAGATTATTAGCCAGCGGCATTTCTTCAATATCGCCTTTAACGAATTCCACATTGCTAAAACCCAGTTTGGCATTATTAGAACGTGCTTTTTCGAGCATGGCAACCGTGAAATCAATTCCGGTTACTTTCCCTGTTTCGCCCACAATGGCACGTGCTACAAAGCAATCATTCCCGGCACCGCTACCTAAATCCAATACCGAATCACCGTCTTTGATAGAAGCAAACTGGGTTGGGATTCCACAGCCTAAGCCCAAGTCAGCATCAGCGTTATATCCCTTTTCTTTTTCGTAACTTTCAGCAAATACGGCATAATCAATGGTGCAACAAACACCCACACCGCAGCATGATGTTTCATTTTGAATTTTTGACTGCTTGGCAATTTCGCCGTATTTTTCCTTTACAATATATTTTAAATCTACTGATTTCATAATTCCGGTTTGATTTGTTCTACATACAGTTTATAAAATCCGTCTTTAATTTCATCCCGAACACGGATGAATTCACTCCAGATAAACTGCTCACTACCTACAGCATGGCTCGGATCATCGAAACCAATATGCAAACGATGTTTCACTTTTCCGATAAACGCCGGACAAGCTTCATTGGCACCTCCACAAACCGTAATCACGTAATCCCAAGCTTCACCCAGGTATTTCGAAACCGAATCGGATGTGTGATGACTAATGTCGATACCTATTTCGTCCATAACTTTTACGGCTTTGGAATTCAGTTTTCCGCTGGCTTCAGTTCCAGCCGAGCAAACTGTCAGGTTTTGGTCGAAAGATTGTAAAAAGCCGTGAGCCATTTGACTGCGGCAACTATTTCCTGTACAGAGAATCAGTACTTTCATATTATGTTGAATTTTATGTTTCAGATTTAGCAGCAGCTTATATCTGCTGATTTTATTTTATGGAAGAAGTCCTCGAATTTTTCCAGACGATCATTAATAGTGGAATTGCAAAGGCAGTAATTGATTTTCAATCCGTCAATTTCACCGTGAATCAAACCCATATCACGCAATTCTTTTAAGTGCTGCGACACAGTGGTTCGGCTTAGCGGCAGTTTATCTGAAATATCACCGGAAATACAGGTTTTTGTTTCAGCCAAATACTTCAAAATCGCCAATCGGGCAGGATGCGAAATCACTTTGGCGAATTCAGCCAACTCTTGTAACTCATTATCAAACACTTCGGGCTTTCTCATATTATTTGTGTTTTATGTCGCAAACATACGACATAGTTTTTGAAATAAAAAATAATTGATATTAAATTTGTGTTACAAATTGACGTTTTCCATCACATAGTCCAATTAAATAAGAAACCTACAATCATAATTCCCCCACCAACAATAGCGATAAAAGTCAGTATTAATGGCATTTTCAATACTTTTCGAAGAATAATCATTTCGGGCAATGACAGAGCAATTACCGACATCATAAATGCCAGAGCAGTTCCAAGTGATGCTCCTTTTTCAATTAAAACCGAAACTATGGGAACAATACCAGCCGCATTTGAATACAACGGAATACCTATCAATACGGACAGCGGAACAGCATACCATACATCTTTCCCCATAATGGAAGCCATAAATTCTGCCGGGACATAACCATGTGCACCTGCACCGACTAAAATGCCCAATGCCACATACAACCACACTTTGCCGACAATTTCTTTTACCGCGTCAAATCCCATTATAATTCGTCTTGAGAAAGTTATTTTTTCTTCTTCTCCGTCATCTTTACCTAATTTGGTAGCATATACCCATTCTTCCACCCATTTCTCCAATTTCAATTTACCAATAATCCAACCGGCTACAATGGCAATTGCCAGGCCTGTACCAATATAAATACCAGCTACTTTCCACCCAAACATACCATAAAGCAGTATCACAGCCACTTCATTTATCATCGGAGCTGCAATCAAGAACGAAAAAGTCACACCCAACGGAACACCCGATTCAACAAAGCCGAGAAACAATGGAATAGCCGAACACGAACAGAAAGGCGTTACAATACCCAGCAAGGCAGCCATAATGTTACCTATAAATGTTGATTTACCTTCCAGTGCTTTTCGGGTACGTTCGGCAGTGAAAAAACTGCGGACAATTCCCACAAAGAAAATAATCAACACCAACAGCATCAATACCTTAGGAAATTCGAATATGAAAAACCTGAGTGCTTCCGTAAGTTTCTCAGCTTTGGTCATTCCCAAAACCGTATCAATAAACCAATCGGATAGAGTTTGTAGGTTGGTATAAATTACATACCAAACAGGCAATAATATTAATGCTATGATTAGATTTTTGTTGGATTTCATTATTTCTGATTAAATAAAGAAAATAGCGATATAATAAATTCCAGTCAAGATAAAAGCAACAGAAACCACACGCCTGAACCACAGTTCAAAAGTTTTGATTTGATTGTAGAGTTTGCCTACATTACCCACTGCAAAAGCCAAAAGCCAGGCAAAAAGAATCACTGGTAAACCCGTAGCAATGGCAAATAAAACAGGCAGATACAAACCACTTGCACTTGCCACAGTCATAGGAATTAGCATAACGAAGTACAAAACTCCGCTATACGGACAAAATGCCAGTGCGAAAACCATTCCCAACAAAAGTGTACTCCAATAGCTACCTTTACTTTTTTCACCTATTTTTTCGGTTAAACCTGAAAATCCCGGGAATTTGAGTTTAATGACATCGAGCATAAATAATCCTATTAAAATGAGAGTTGGTCCTAACAACTTCTCGCCCCAACCCTGAAAAATCATGGAAATATGCATTTTGCTTGCTCCAAGGTATATAATGAGAGCTAATCCGGTATAACTAATAGCTCGACCGAGCGTGTAAATCAGTCCATTAACAAAAACCCGTCGGCGGTTTTCAATGTCACGGCTTATAAAACCAATAGCCGAAATGTTTGTAGCCAATGGGCAAGGGCTTATGGCAGTCATCAATCCAAGTAAAATGGCTGAAATAAATGCGTAATGCGAATTTTCCAAAATAGGTTGTAGTACTTCCATTCTCAATTATTTAAGAAGCGGTTGAATCACTTTATTTAGTTCTTCTTTCAATTTTTCAGGCTGACTTTTGGCATACATAAAGCCTTGTTCGGTTAAATCAACTCGTTTGCTAGTGCTAATTACCAAAAGTGCTTGACCTTCCGCCTTGCATTTTTGGGCTAAAGCTTCGCTGGTTTTTTCGTCCAGATTCAGCGATTTGAAAGTTATCAAGCCTTTTTTAAACTGCTCAGGATAAAGTTGTTGGATAGATTTGAGAGTTTCTGTTTCAACTGCCTGACAGGTTACACATCGTCGGGTAAAATGAAAATAGTATACTTCAACTTTGCTAACAGCCTGAATTGACAGAATAGTCAAAGTCAGAATAAACAAGGAAATTGCCTTTTTCATATCATATAAATTTTAGTGGTTAGAATTTGTTTCATTTCCTCGTTTGATGGCACACGACCTTTTACAACAACTTTACCATCGACCACCAGTGCCGGTGTGGTCATTATGTTGAACTTCATGATTTCAACAATGTCTTCAACTTTAGTAATTGTAGCATCGATTTTGTTTTGATCTACAACTTCGCGTGTGGCTTTTTCCAGCGATTTACACTTTGGGCAGCCAGTACCTAATACCTGTATGTTCATGTTATTTTAAAATTACCCCCAACCCCTAAAGGGGAGTAAGAGTGATTAGTATTGATAATCCCTATTAGTAAGTTCGAATTATGAAGACGAACTTACATAATTCCCCTTCAGGGGTTAGGGGTACAGCATTTTATTTTTTCTTTCCTGCTTTCAAAAAAAGTTTCGAAAAATGCTTGTGCCTTTTCCCAGTTTTCACGGTTAATACAATACTTTACTTTTGGGGTTTCAATTTCGCCCTGAATCAGTCCGGCATCTTTCAACTCTTTCAAATGTTGCGATACAGTTGCTTTGGCAATAGGTAATTCATTATGGATATCACCAAAGTAGCAACTATCCAGTGAGGCAAGAAATTGGAGAATGGTAATACGTGCCGGATGTCCCATTGCTTTTGCGAATCGGGCAAGTTGTTCGTTATCAATTGTATAATCCTTGCTTTTAAAACTATTCATAAAAATAATATGTTCTTGTTTGTAGTTCGCAAAACTACGAACATTATTTTATTCCACAAAACAATAATTGCTTTTTTTTTATATTTCTCAAAATGACAAGAAATAACAAAAGTTTCAGTACTTTTTAGTGAAATATTTTGATAGAATTTTCTTTTGAATAAAATAATCATTACATTTGCTAAATTATTTTCTAACGTAAATTTAAATCCAATCCGATATGAAATTCATTGTTTCAAGCACCGAACTCCTGAGCCATTTACAAGCCATCAGCCGTGTAATAAACAACAAAAACTCGCTCCCTATTTTAGATAATTTTCTGCTGCATTTGGAAGGTAAAACCCTTACGATGACAGCATCTGATATAGAGACCACACTGATAACCTCAATGGAAGTGGAAACTGCCGAAGGTAACGGGAAAGTGGCTGTTGCTTCACGCTTGCTACTCGACACCTTGCGCGAATTTTCAGATCAACCGCTGACTTTCAATATCAATGATTCCAATCTGGCACTGGTAATTTCATCTGCCAATGGTTCGTATAATTTTATTGGACAAAATGGGGATGAATATCCACGTATGCCACAATTACAGGACGATGCACGCACATTGGGGATGTCGGTTTCTTCTCTTTCGTCGGGTATCTCCAAAACGCTATTCTGTACAGCCGACGACGAACTTCGTCCGGTGATGAACGGTATTTTCTTCGATATTACAGCTGAAAATCTGACATTGGTTGCTACCGATGCTCACAAATTAGTTCGTTACAAAACGAATCACACTTCAGTATCGCTTACTCAAGAAGAAACAGCGAATTTCATTCTTCCAAAGAAACCAGCAACCATGTTGAAAAATATTTTGCCAAAAGAAAGTGGTGGAGTTGAAATACATTTTGACAACAAAAATGCACATTTTAAACTGGCAAACTATACTATGATTTGCCGTCAGGTAGAAGGTCGTTTTCCAAATTATAATGGAGTGATACCAAAAAACAATCCGTTCAAAATTATTATCGACCGCATAACTTTATTAAATGCATTAAAACGTGTATCTGTATTTGCTAATCAGGCTAGTAATCTGGTAAAACTCGCTATAAACGCTAATCAAATTCATATTTCGGCTCAGGATATTGACTTTTCAATTTCTGCTGAAGAAACAATTTCATGCCAATTTGAAGGCGATCCAATAAAAATTGGATTTAAATCTTCTTTTTTAATTGAAATTCTCGGGAATATTAACGCTTCAGACATTATTCTTGAATTATCAGACGCCTCACGTGCCGGATTAATTCTTCCATTTGAAAATGAAGAAAATGAAGAAATTCTGATGTTGTTGATGCCGATGCTGCTCAATGATTAAAAAGAAAATCAGTCTATAGTCTAAGGTCTAAGGTCGAAAGTCTTTAGACCTTAATTTTTAATTTAAATTCAAACTAGTATTTACACAAGTCTTTTGACCCTTGTCTTTTGACTTTATATATTCTAAAAAAATGAAACTTAACCTCAAAAATCCAATTATCTTTTTCGATCTTGAAACTACCGGAACAAATATCGTTAGCGACCGGATTGTGGAAATTTCCTATCATAAAGTTTCACCAAATGGGCGTGAAGAAACCAAGACTTTACGTATCAATCCTGAAATGCCCATTCCTACAAGTGCTTCGGATATTCATGGTATAACAGATAGTGACGTGGCTGATTGTCCAACATTTAAATCGGTTGCAAAAGAGATAGTACGTGACATAGAAGGCTGTGATTTAGCCGGATATAACTCCAACCGCTTTGATATTCCATTGCTTGCAGAAGAATTACTTCGTGCAGATGTGGATGTTGACCTGATGAAACGTAAATTTGTGGATGTGCAGGTCATTTTTCACAAAATGGAGGCACGTACCCTTGGAGCAGCTTACAAATTCTACTGTGACAAAGATTTGATAGGTGCACACGGTGCTGAAGCTGATACTTTAGCTACCTACGAAGTGTTAGAAGCACAGCTTGACCGATATCCTGAGCTGAAAAATGATGTCGAGTTTTTATCAAAATATACGTCTCAGAATGATAATGTTGATTTTGCCGGTCGTATGATTTACAATGAAAAAGGGGAAGAAATCATCAATTTTGGAAAATACAAAGGAAAAAAAGTGATTGATGTTCTGAAAACTGATATGGGGTATTATGGTTGGATGATGAATAGTGATTTTTCACTCCACACAAAGAAAATGCTGACAAACATTAAGTTACGTGATTTCAACAAATAAAACACAATCCAACTAAATTTTTCAATTTCTACAAAATTCCTTGCTTTTGGCACAATCATTGCTGTATACATAAGGTTTAACTTATAGTATTTCTCAATGAAAGCGCTTTATTTTGTTTCGATTCAATTATTCCTGTCGATGGCTATTTTCACCTTCGGACAGGAAAATACTTCAGCTCCTCAACGCACACCCGAGCAAGAGGCCTTGAAGCAAACTGACAAACTTCAGCAAGAATTAAATCTGTCAACTGAACAGGCAAAGCAAATTTACGATATTAATCTTCGATATGCAAGAGAACGTCAGGCATCTAATAAACGGAGCGAGGCAGTGGAACGCATGAAAAACAAAAATGCGGATATTCAACAGGTTTTGAGTCAGGAACAAAATGATAAGCTCCAAACCAAAAGATACGAACGTTCAACACCCGAATCGAACACGGTTATTCAGAATCGTCCGGTAAATCCACCGGGATTTCGATCCAATTCAGATTTTCGTTCAAATCCATCAACTTCCACTCCATCCAATAATGCTGTTGTGCGAAGCACATTCCGATCCTCAACTCCTTCAAACAGTCAGAATAATTCTCAACCTCAGGCAGTAAGAAAAACCACTACCAGTGAACCTGCGCCGAGAATAAATCCCTCTACTGTTCACCAGTCGGTTGGGGCACCAACTATTTTTCCAAGACGGAACGAAACTCCTGCAACTCCTTCCCGTAAATAGAATATGTCAAATTCATATTTCAGTTTCAAGCAATTCACAGTAAATCAGGAAAAGTGCGCCATGAAAGTGGGAATTGATGGAGTCTTGATTGGTGCTTGGACACCCATTGAGAGTGCACTGAAAATACTTGATATAGGAACCGGCACAGGATTGATTGCATTGATGCTTGCTCAGCGATGTGAAGCTGAGATTACAGGCATTGACCTGGATAAGCAGGCAGTTTTGCAAGCAAGGGAAAATACTCAAAACTCGCCCTGGTCAAACCGGGTTAGAATGGTTGAAAAATCCTTACAGGAATTTGCCAGAGACACAACAGAACGGTATGATTTGATTGTTTCTAATCCTCCTTACTTTGTCAATTCAACAAAAACAGCGTTTGAAAATCGCACCTCAGCTCGCCATACCGACTTACTCACACACGAAGAACTGATTGAGAATGCCTTGAAATTACTCAGTCCGGAAGGGCTGATTTGCCTTATACTACCACTAATTGAAGGACAAAAGTGTATTGAATTTGCTGAAACTAAGAATTTATTTTGCACAAGACTTGTTAAAGTATATCCCAAGCCGTCGGCAGAAACTAAACGATTATTGCTGGAATTCAGCTTAATTAAAACAAGATGTAAGGTGACAGAATTGATAATTGAATCCGAAATAAGGCATCAATATTCGAATGAATTCAGCTTATTGGCAAAGGATTTCTACTTAAAATTGTGAAAGGAAATATTAGAAAAAGAAAATGGAGTAATTCAGCAACTGAATTACTCCATTTTTAATTTTTAAGTATCCTATAACAATGCTTGTACTTTAGCAGATAACACAGCTTTTTGAGCTGCACCAACTTGTTTATCAACTAACTGACCATCTTTGAAGAATAAAATAGTAGGAATGTTGCGAATGCCATATTCATTAGGCGTATCTACGTTTTCATCCACATCCATTTTACCAATAATTACTTTGCCATCATATTCTTTTGCAAGTTCTTCTACGATAGGACCAACCATACGACAAGGTCCGCACCATTCTGCCCAAAAATCAATAACCACGGGTTTTCCGCTATTGATAATTTCTTTGATGTTTCCATCAGTAATTTCTAAAGCCATAATATTAAGTTTTTTAAAATAAAGTCCCTTTAATCCCCGAAAAGTTTATTAAGACAAAGTTAGTATTATTTATTTTATATCGATTTTATTTTTTGTTACATATCAATAAACAGCAATCTATTCAAATTGTTTCGAATTTTCAACAAATACTTTTATCAATAAATTCTATAAGTATTTTAATGCTCACTAACATTTTGAGAAACAAGAACTTTAATAGGCTTGAAATTCAATAATTCCATCATTTTGAGCCTGCCTCAATATATGATATACTTTCGTATTTATCTGAATCCGGTGTTGCCGTGCAAATAATACAATTTTATTGGGTGACAGTTCATCTACTATGTGAATATATAAATTTACTTTCCCTTTATTATTCAACACCAAATCTGTGAGTTCAACCGCAAAATCTTCAGTTAAGTGCTGTATTGGCATGGTCAAGGTCAAGGTATTGACCAACTTCTCTTTAGCATCATTAAACAATTCAATACTCTGAAGTTTTAACTCCAGTTCTTTCGGAATATTTGGATCAACGGGTTTATAATTCTTGTAATCAGAACCCTTTTCCTGAACCACTGCGTGAATAAAAAGATATAAATCTTTTATCATATATTTGGAAAATTCCACGTAGTTCTTACCAAATAAAACGAACTCGTAAGCCCCCACATAATCTTCAAGGGTAAAAACACCATAAGGATTTCCGGCTTTAGAAGTCCCATGGCGCAGATTTGTAACCATTCCGCCAATTTTCAAAGCCTTACCTTTCAATAGAGATAAATCCTTTAAATCGACAGTAGTGGCATTACAAATATAATTAATTTCGAACTCAAATTCATCAAGTGGATGAGCTGAGAGATACATTCCAATCAAATCACGTTCTTTATTTAGCCTCTCCAATGGTGACCATTCGGGAGCGTAAGGAATTTCAGGTTTGGCAATATCAACAGTATCCATTCCTCCAAAAAGGGAATTCCGGGTCATGGCAATATCGGTTTGAAATTTATTTCCGTAACGTAACACAGTTTCAAGAACTTGTTCACCTTTGCTGTTTTCGATAAAAAGTTGTTCCCGCCGAATATCGTGGAAACTGTCGAAAGCACCCGAAAGTGCGAGGCTTTCCATTGCCCGTTTGTTGCATGCTGTTAAATTCACACGTTCTATCAAATCGAACATGTTTTTATATTTTCCATTCGTATTTCGCTCATTTACAATGGCTTCCACAGCACCTTCACCCACGCCTTTCACACCGCCAAGTCCAAAACGTATATTTCCTTCGGCATTCACCGTAAATGTCAGGTCACTTTCATTTACATCCGGACCCATCACGCTCATGCCAAGGTTTTTACACTCATCCATAAATTTACCTACTTCAGTAATATCATCCTTGTTGCGTGTTAAGTTGGCAGCCATAAATTCAGCCGGATAATGTGCTTTCAGATAGGCTGTTTGGTAGGCAATCCACGAATAGCAGGTAGCGTGAGACTTATTGAAGGCATATTCTGCAAATTTTTCCCAATCACTCCAGATTTGTTCAAGTTTAGCTTTTGGGCCAAATCCTTTTTGCTCGCAACCGTCCATAAATTTCAGCCGGAGAGTTGCCATTTTATCCTTGAGCTTTTTACCCATTGCCTTCCGAAGTTCATCAGACTGACCACGGGTAAAACCGGCGAGTTCTCTGCTTAAAATCATTACTTGTTCCTGATAAACAGTAATCCCGTGAGTTTCCTTTAAGATTTTTTCCATTTCAGGAAAGGCATATTCAATCTTTTCACGTCCATGTTTACGGTTTACAAACTGGGGAATATACTGCATTGGTCCAGGTCTGTACAAGGCATTCATCGCTATTAAATCTTCAAATTGTGTCGGTTGAAGATTAATCAGGTGTTTTTGCATTCCAGCCGACTCAAACTGAAATGTTCCAACAGTCATCCCTTTACTGAAAAGTTCGTATGTTTTCCGGTCATCGATTGGAATGGCATCAATATCCAACTCAATTCCGGTTGATTTCTTGATATTTGATAATGCTTCTTTGATAATCGACAGCGTTTTCAGACCCAAAAAGTCCATTTTTATCAACCCGATTTCCTCAACAACCGAACCTTCGTACTGCGTTACCAGCATTTCCTCGTTGGTTTCTTTATCAATAGCCGTACTGAGCGGAACGAGATTAGTCAAATCGTCGGAACCAATTATTACACCGCAGGCATGAACACCTACCTGCCGCACTGTACCTTCCAGCATTTCGGCATAACGAAGTGTGCTGGATAAGTTTTGGTCGGAAGAATTACGTGCTGCCTGCAATTCAGGAATGTATTTCAAACAATTGCTAATGTTTACTTTTGGAGCTTTTCCATCAGCACCTTCAGGAAATTTATCCGGAATAAGTTTGGTCAATCGGTCAGCTTCAGAAAGCGGCAAGCGTTGCACACGAGCCACATCTTTGATCGACGACTTGGTGGCCATCGTTCCGTATGTAATAATGTGGGCTACCCGTTCTTTGCCATATTTTTCAGTCACCCAACGCAATACCTGTCCACGTCCATCATCATCAAAGTCAATATCAATATCGGGCATTGAAATACGGTCGGGATTCAAAAACCGTTCAAACAGCAAATCGTATTTGAGTGGATCAATGTCGGTAATTCGGAGACAATAGGCCACAACTGAGCCGGCAGCCGATCCACGACCGGGTCCTACTGAAACTTTCATTTTACGCGCAGCAGCGATAAAGTCCTGAACAATAAGAAAATAACCGGGGAAACCCATTTCCTTCATGGTTTTCAGTTCAAATTCTATTCGCTCACGTGTTTCATCGTTCAACACATCACCATACCGGTGCTTAGATCCTTCGTAAGTCAGTTTTGCCAAATAATCAGCTTCCAATTTCACACGAACCACTTTATCATAACCACCCAACAAATCAAAGCGTTCTTTGCCAAATTCCTCAAACAAGGTTTTCTCATCATATTTCTGTCGATATTGCTCCTCCGTTGCAAAATCTTCCGGAATGGGGAAAACCGGCATCAAAGCATCGGAATCAATATCATAGAATTCTACCTTTTCGGCAATCTTTACTGTATTTTCGAGTGCTTCAGGCACATCGGCAAAAATCTGCCACATTTGCTCGGGCGATTTCAACCATTCCTGTTTGGTATAGCGCATTCGGTTCGGATCGTCCAGATCTTTGCCCGTGCTGAGGCATATCAATCGTTCGTGTGCTTCGCCATGTTCTTCTTCCACAAAGTGAACATCGTTAGTAACGACAAGATTTGTATGGGTTTTTTTTGCCAGTTTGATGAGTTCTGCATTTTGACGCATTTGCTTTTCATAGCACTCATAATCAGCATTTGGCTTATCGGTTTTGTGACGTTGTAGCTCGATATAATAGTCGTCTCCAAAAACCCGTTTATACCAAAGTACGGACTTTTCAGCTTCATCAAGATTGCCATTTTCCACTTTTTTGTGAATCTCGCCACCCAAACATGCCGAAGAAGCTATTAAACCTTCACTGTATTTTTCAAGTATCTCGTGGTCAATGCGTGGGCGGTAATACATTCCGTCAATATAACCGAGTGAAACCAGTTTGCACAAATTCTGATAACCCTTTTTGTTCTTGGCAAGCAATACCAAATGGTAACCGCTTCGGTCTTCCTGACCGTCTTTCATAAATCGTCCGCGACGTGCCACATAGGTTTCGCAGCCAATAATCGGTTTAAAAAGTTTGTTGTTAGTTTCTTCAATCTGTTTCTGAATCTCGGTTTTTTCATCATCCGAAATACCTTCGGCAGACAGTTGCTTGTTCAGTTCTTTGATTTGGTCTTTTACCTTAGCATTTTTCTTTTTAGTGTAATTAAAAAAATCTTTAATCCCAAACATACAACCATGGTCGGTAAGTGCTACAGCATTCATACCATTTTTGGCTGCTTTATCAACCAATCCCTCAATAGAAGACATACCATCCAAAACAGAATAGTGAGAGTGTACATGAAGATGGACGAATGTATTCATAAGTTATTGGTTTCAGGCAGTTTATACCCAAATGATTCGGAATGATTTTGTGCGGTTAAAGATACAGCTAATTTTGAAAGGAGTTGAAAAAAAATTGAAGAAGTTATTGACAATTTTAACTTTATAAGCAAAAAAAAAACGGCTAATCGAAACTTTTCAATAATGTATTTTGGCAGCGTAATGAAGTAGTCTTAAAAAGTTGCCGGGCGTTTCCATATCACACACTAAATCCTTTTTTTGGTAGGCTTCTACTGAAAAAATGTTGTTGGTTTTTTTTTCATTTTTCTCCAGGAAATTGAGACAAACGTAGCCACGGCACAATACCAATCCTAAAATTCGCAGAAAAGCCTGTTTGTTTTTGCCTGGATAATTTGTAGCTCTGACCAGCCCGAAAATCTCGTCAACTAATCCGCTGTAGGTTTTTCGCAGTATAGCAATGTTAGTTTCGGTGGTTACCAAGGTTTTTATTCCTTCGTGATAATCTTTGTACAGGTCAAAAATATCATTTTCAAGCTGCCCGATACTTCCCAGTTTGAAAATAATGGTTTTATCGGCTTCATTCAGACTTCCGGCTAAAGCACAACTGTAGAGCTGCATGGAAACTCCACCTTTTTGAAAAATTATTTCTTTGATTTCGTCACGCTCAATATCGGGCAGCATTTGCGTTTTGCTCTGTACTTCTGCTTCAAAAACCAGTCTACAATAAACTTTTAACTGATCTTTATCCTGACAGTTTTCAAGTGCTTTATTGAATAATGTAACGATAAGCTTTTCATAGGAAGTGCTTGAAACAGTTGTGACGGGATTTTCAATTAGCATTTCAATTTCGCCGAGCGACCCGTTCTTTTTGTCAAAGAAATCGTCAAACAAGCCGGTAATAGTTCCCAGAAAAGTCATTGCCAGTCTTTCCTGTTCCGACATTTTTGCTCCTCTTAATACACAAAAAGTATCGCCAATCATAGCCGGAACAGCATATCCATAGAGGTATATTTTCCGAAAATCATCTTCGTCTAAGCTTCCATCATTTGTCTGCTTAAATTGATTGACAATTGCATCAACCTGATTGTGAACAAATTTTTTCTGAAACTGTACATTTCGGGCAAAACTCATGAACAAGCCAAACTCCCTTATCAGATTATAGAGGTAATTAATCATTTTTCAGCCACAAATTTGCAAATAAGCATTAAAATCTGCTCATCCGACCCAACTGTTGAGAGTTGTGCCTGACTGTAAAACGGTTCTCGCCGGGCAAGTCCTTCGGCAATAAACAGTTTCAGTTCATCTCCTTTTCGGTCAGCCAGCAAAGGACGTTTGTTCGCGTGTGAAGTTTCAAGTCGCTCAGCAAGCTGATCCACCGTCAATTTGATATATACCGTCACTCCCTGTTTATTCATATAAGCCATATTGTCGAAAAAGCAGGGCGCACCGCCTCCGGTGGCAATCACCACATTCTCAAATTCGGAAACTTCGTGTAGGCATTGTTGCTCCAACAGACGGAATTTTTCTTCACCCACTTCAGCAAATAACTGGCTTACAGACTTAAACTGTTTTGCCTCAATATACGAATCCATATCCACAAAAGTAAATCCTACTATATTGGCCAGTACTTTCCCAATGGTAGTTTTACCGGAGCCCATATATCCTATCAGAAAAATTCGGTTCATGTTCTAGTTTTTGGATTACAAAAATAGTGATAAATGAACAATTATTTATCACAAGAAAAAATTTACTCTATCTTTGTATAAATTTTTAAGAAAATTAGAAGTGGAAAAAGAAAGTGCTGTACTATTGCTGTTCACCGGAGGAACTATCAGTATGTCCGAAGACCCGACAACCGGAGCGTTACGTCCCATTGATTTTGACCGATTGTTGGATTATATGCCGGAGTTAAAACAAACCGGTATACGGATAAAGAGTATTCCTTTTTTGCCACTGATTGACTCCTCGGATGTACATCCACCTGTGTGGGAACGCTTAGCCAAAATTATTGAAGAAAATTACGAAGATTACGATGGTTTTGTAGTACTTCATGGCACCGATACGATGGCCTATTCGGCTTCAGCTCTGAGTTTTATGCTCGAAAATTTATCAAAGCCGGTGATTTTCACCGGAGCACAATTGCCCATAGGAATGATGCGTTCGGATGCAAAGGAAAATATGCTTACAGCCATTGAAATAGCAACAGCCAAAGAAAGCGGACAAGCGATTGTACCTGAAGTTTGTATCTTTTTTGAAGATACGCTATTCCGTGGAAACCGCACCACAAAAAAGAATGCGGAACATTTCAACGCCTTTAACTCCTATAATTATCCGCCACTGGCCAAAGCCGGGGTGCATATCAAATACTTCCGTTCGTATATTCATTATCCACATGCCGGAACTAAACTTCGGGTTCGCACCAAAATTGATCAAAATATAGCTATTTTGAAGCTATTCCCCGGAATCACAGAACATACGGTGAATGCCATTTTGAATATTCCAAATTTGAAAGCCGTGGTGCTTGAAAGTTTTGGGGCTGGAAATGCTCCACGGTGCACCTGGTTTTATGATTCATTGAAAGAAGCCACTCTTCGGGGAATTCTGATTGTAAACAAAACTCAGTGCAGCACCGGCACGGTGGAAATGGGACGCTATGAAACCAGTCTGAATCTGGTGAATGCCGGAGTAATGAGCGGTTTCGACAGCACAACCGAAGCTTTAGTTACAAAATTAATGTACCTGCTGGGTGAATATACTTTGTTGGACGATGTGAAACATCGCTTAAGCAGCAGTATGTGTGGCGAAATGACTGTAATTTAGAACTGCCTGAAACCAAATATTAAGCAAATTTGTAACTTTTATGTTAGAATTATACCGACCCCGTCGCTCCAAGCGACGGGGTCGGTTAATATTGGAGGAAAATTCAACAAATATGAAATTTCAGTTCGAAAAAGAATTTTGTAGAATCAAAACCTGTTAATGTAAAAAAATGTGTTTATCTTTGGTGCGGATTCAATAAAAACGCCTAGCTATGAAAAAGTATCTCAGCCTTTTACTTCTCCTCAGCCTTTTTTGCAGCGTGTCTGCTCAGCAAATTTCGGTGAAATCATTCCGCAAATTAGAAACAGACCTCGATGCAAGAGTAAATGAACCATTGAAAGATCAAAATGGAGATTGGTGTGCAATAATCAAAGTTGTGACAACGCAATCCGGGTTTTATTTTGATGGCGGACAGTTGGGGATTAAAAAAACTGAACTAAAGCATGGCGAAATATGGTTGTATGTGCCCTGGGGTTTAAAACGACTCACCATTTCGCATGATAAACTGGGAGTTCTGCGTGATTATCAGCTCAACATTCCAATAGAAAGGGCAACAGTATATGAAATGGTGTTGACTACAGGTAAAGTCATAACCACAGTTGAAGAAACCATAGATAGCCAATGGTTAGTAATAAATCCCGAACCGGCCGATGCTTCGGTTTACCTCAACGATTTGTTTGTAAAAACCGGAACCTACCAAACCAAGCTGAAACCCGGAACATATACTTACAGAGTGGAAGCACCGCTTTATCACACCGAAGCCGGAAAAGTGGAAATCAACGACACTAAAAAAGAAATAGCCGCCAAACTAAAACCGGCTTTTGGATATGTAACCGTGAATACCGAACCGGAAAAAGAGGCTAAAGTAATAATAGATGGCAAAACACTGACTACAAACACTCCTTGTAAAAGCGAAGCGCTTGCCAGTGGAGTTCATACCGTGCAGGTAATCAAAGAAATGTACCAGCCATCCACTCAAAAAGTGACTGTTACTGACAATCAAACCACGCCCCTAAACTTTAAGCTACAACCGAACTTTGCTGAACTTAACATTACAACCTCTGCGGAAGCAACGCTCTATGTAAATAACGAGCAGAAAGCTAAAGGAAACTGGAATGGACGACTAAACCCCGGTGTGTATAGTCTGGAAGCACGACTTGATAAATACCGACCTGCTAAACAGGATATAGAACTATCAGCTGCAGATGTGAGAACTGTAAATCTTCTACCATCACCTATTTATGGCTCATTGGATATTATCAGCACTCCTGTAGGAGCAAATATAACAATTAATGGGAAGGATTATGGAACTACACCGAATACGATAAAGAATTTATTGATAGGAGATTATAACATTCAACTGCGCAAAAAAGGATATAATATTGAGAATAAAAACACAAAGGTAATTGAAGGTATATCAGTTGAGGAAAATGTATATTTAACTGTTTTTAACCCAATCGATTATAAAGAACAATAGTTCGTTAATCTTTCATTAACATTAAGCGGCAATAGTGCCGTATAATAGTAGCTCTTTGACATTTTGGCTATTTTTGAGTAAGTATGGTTTAATGGCAAACATCTCAATAAATCTTTCCAGC